>Ga0208374_1000106_pt1 | contig 53667 bp, 51 predicted proteins | sample RifOxyC3_FD_184037 | JGI IMG/M metagenome (GOLD analysis project Ga0208374, IMG submission 184037) | Groundwater microbial communities from Rifle, Colorado - Rifle Oxygen_injection C3 (SPAdes) | ecosystem: Environmental > Aquatic > Deep subsurface > Groundwater | place: Rifle, Colorado, USA...
TGCTCCCTCTCATAGAGGGTTATTTCTATTCCTTTTGGCATACTCATAGCGTTAATTAAAGGTTAACGCTCTATTCTAGCAAAAAGGGGCTTCGGAGTTTGAATTCAGGAATAATCTAAGAGGATTGACAGATTATCCGTTATTTGCTTTACTAAAATATCAATAGTTAAGAAATCGTCTTTTAACCAAAGGGGTGGTTTCTCGCTATTGTGAGGATCTGCTCTTTTACAAAACCTTAAGGAGGAAATATTATGTTAAATGCAATACCTATTGTAGGCTGGCTGTTAGATTTAATCTTCAAGACCAGTCTGGCGTTACCGTTTTGGTTAATGTGGACTAAATTTGGCTTGGGCGGAAAGTACTTTTATTTTTTGCCACAAATTTACCATGAACCAAGTTTTTTAAATTGCCTCGGACTATTCATCGCCGTACCGATTCTCTATCGGATATTCATTCCGACATTAGTATCGGTTAGCCAGACAAATAAAAACAACACTGGCGACAAAGACAAATAGAAAAAGAGCAGATCCGGCTCAAAACTCAGGGCGTTGGCTACACAGCTGACGCCTTTTTCTTATGAGCAAAAAATAATTTGAAAGAAAATGTCGTCTATCGTTTTTATGGGAACTTTTTGTATAATTGAGGCGTCGCCGATTTTTTTTATACCTCGTGCTTCTGCTTTGGCTTATTCCTTCTATTTTTTTAGTCATAGTAACTGGATATATTAACTATATCCAATTACATCCAATTAACTTATTGTAGTCAAGTACTCCCATTGACTAAACATCCTAAGTTTGCTATACTGTACATATGAGTACAGTAAAAAATACCGTAAAATTAAATAAAGGCTCATATAAGCAAAGATTTGCTGAGTTGGCTAAAATGGGCATTTTAGTCTTTCATTCCAATGATTTGGCTAATTTGTGGCAGATAAAAAACCCTAATACTTTGCATACTACGCTCAAGCGATATGCTAAAGAGGGGTTGATTACGCGAATTCAAAGAGGTTTTTATTCTCTTCAGCCAGCGGAAAAAATTGATCCTTTTCTTTTGGGCGTGAAGATATTGCATCGCTATGCTTATATTAGCACCGAAACAATTTTGGCTAGGAGCGGAATAATTTTTCAAGAAATTCCAAAAACTTCAATTATTAGCTCTATTTCCAAAACTTTTTTTGTTGCTGGTCGAGAATATCGCTGTCGTCGTTTGGCAGACAAATATTTATACAATGACGCCGGAATTGTCTTGGAAAATGGAGTGCAGGTTGCGTCAACAGAAAGAGCGGTGGCGGATATTTTATATTTCAATCCCCGATGTTATTTTGACGGCGATCGCTTGATTGATTGGAAAAAAGTGCGCGCCATTCAAAGAGAAATAGGTTATCCACAAAATCGATAAAAATAATAATTTAAAAAACAAAAAAATGATTACTCCAACTGCAAAAGATGCTGAGCATAAGGCGTGGATGTTTCGTCTTCTAGGCGCACTATTTAATGACGCCTTTTTGTCGACAGTTTTATATTTCAAGGGTGGAACTTGTGCGGCTATGCGCGGATTTCTGGATCGATTTTCGGTAGATTTAGATTTTGATTATATTGATGAAAAAAATGAAATAAAAAAAGTTCAAGAAAAAATGGAGGAAATTTTTCAAAAGCTTGGTTTGGAGATAAAAGACAAAAGTCGCAATGTCCCGCAATATTTTTTGAAATATCCAACTTCTACGAGCGGAAGAAATACTCTGAAAATCGATATATGTTTTCCTGTTCCGCAATTCAATCAATACGAAAACGCTCAACTTCCTGAAATTGATCGTATTGTAAATTGCCAAACTAGGGAAACGATGATGGCGAATAAATTAATTGCACTTATCAATCGATTTGAAAAAAACGGCCGTATTGCTGGCCGTGATGTGTATGATGTTCATTATTTTTTTTGGAATGGTTTTCGCTATGACGCAAAAATTATAGAAGATATAAGAAAATGTTCAGTGGAAAAATTCTTTGAGGATTTGGTAATTTTTGTTGAGAATAAAATAACTCAAGAAATTATTGATCAAGATTTGAATATGCTTTTGTCCAATGACAATTTTCAAATGATTCGAAAAATGCTAAAACAAGAAACTCTAATGATGCTCAAAGATGAATTGGCGAGGATAAAGAATAGGAAATTATAAATTATCAAAAATTTCCTCCACATCTTCTTGATCATCTAAAATTTCCAAAAGTTTGTCGTAGCTTTTTTGGGTGGCGGAGTCGATTTCGATGGTGGATTTTGGAAGATATGTTAGACCAGATTCAAGAATGGTTAAATTATTTTGCATCAATTTTTCTTGGATTTTTTGAAGATCGGATACTTCTGTAAAAATTATTAAAGAATTATTATCTAATTTTATATCTTTAGCGCCAGCCTCAATGGCGATCATTTCTAATTCATCCATATTTTTTCCGGTCGCATCAACAATAATATTCCCGACTGATTCAAAATTCCACATTATGCTTCCTGCCTCGCCAAATTTTCCGCCGGCTTTCGTGAGAATGCTTTTGATTTCGCTCACGGTGCGGTTTTTGTTGTCGGTGGAAGTTTTGATCATCATCATAATGTTTCCGGGGCCTTTGGCTTCATAGATAATTTCAGAAATTTCCGCTCCTTCAATTTCGCCCGTGCCTCGTTTGATTGCTCGGTCAATATTGTCTTTGGGCATATTAAATTCGTGGGCTTTGTCAATGGCCATGCGAAGTTTGAAATTTGTGTCCGGATTGCCACCACCTTCTTTCGCCGCGATGACAATTGGTTTGGCCAAGCGAGTGAAAATCTTGGCGCGCTTAGCGTCATTTACCCCTTTTCTTTGTTTTATTCCCGCCCAATGTGAGTGTCCTGACATAAGTTCATGAAGCATGAAGCATAAAACATGTAACAATCGCAGTTTTCATCGTTTTATGTTTCATGTTGTATGTTGCATGTTACATGATTTAAGCTTAGCAGTTTAGATTGCAATTTTCAAGAGTAGGTAATTTAGAAAAAAATTGATGCTAGAAGAACTATTTTCCCAAAAAATTATCATCCAATGCTTATTATGTATCGGCGGGGTAAAAGTATAAAAATTTTCATGTAAATGTAGGTTTTGGGCGCCTAAAACTCTTGAATTTTGGGGTATCAATTTTTCCGATAAAATTATATCGTGGCTAGAAAGAGCCATTTTTTGGCGGTCTTTTTGCTTTTTTTGCCAATCTGGCGAGGTGGTATATTTTCCAAGGCTGGCTTGGATTTCGGAGTCGGGGATAATAAGTTCTTCTTCGGCGCCGGCGCCCTCTCCTGTCCTTCGGACATCCTCTCCCAAAGGGAGAGGAGGATTTTGAATAGCTTCTGTATTATTCTGTGTCTCTATCCATTGCCAACCGTCATCATTTTTTTCATAAATTTCATCGTCTGCGATTTTGTTTTTCTTTCGATCATATTTTATTTTTTGCACAACCTTGCCCGAAGGATCGCGTAGTTCGATTTTGGTTTTTTCATTGCCCAGCGTGAAAGCGCAAATTTCTTTGGTGAGTTTTTTGGTTTTGCCTTTTTTAATTCTGAAATCTTTCCGAATAGGATGGTTGATTAATTTATCTTTGCCCGTAGCAATTGACCAGCCCTCAAGATTAACTTTCTTCTTGGATTTATTTTCAATTTCAATCCACTCATTTTTATCCAAGCCTTTCGGGTTAGGCATAATTCTTTTTATTCTTATTTTCGGCGCGTCATACTTTTCTACCTTAACTTCAAATTCATAAATTTTATCCTCGCCGTTTCCACGAATTTTGAGACTAGCTTTAAATTTACCAGTTTTTTTATATTTATGCTTAGTTTCTTTTTTATAACTTTTATGCCCATCGCCAAAATCCCAAGTAAATTTCTGGGCGTCCTTGTCAGTCTTCACATCAAAATAGGCGTAAGTATTTTTGTAAATTTTTTTTGGTAACATAATTTTTCCGGATAAAATTTTATCAAATCTATTTTTTTCTCCGGGGGTAGGGGAAGATGTCCAACGCCAAGAGGAGCCATCATAAGCAAAAGCTTGGCGAGATTTTCCAGACTGATATTTTTGGCTGGTGATCAAGTGGTCTTTTTCGTCATATAAAAAAACTTCATCGCCTTTGGAATCGCTATTAAGTGAAAAAGAACCATAAAAAACAGCAAAATTTTCCTGCTTTTCTTTTTTAGAAATCTTTCCTTTGGCACCTTTAGAATCCAAAATTTTCCAATCGGAAAAATCAATTTCAGTTTCGCTTAAATTTATTATTTCCACAAATTCTTCTTCGCCGTTTTTAGTGTCGGGCGAAGGATAAATTTCGTTAATTCTAATTTCTGAATAATTTTTTATTTCTTCTTCTTCTTCTTCTTCTTCTGAATCATCACTCCAATTTATACTATCAATAATTTCTCCTTCATTTTCTTTGCCAAATCGCAAGGCAATGCCATTAGTTTCGGAAATGGTTTGGGAGTTCGTAATATTAGGATGTATTTCTTTGAGAAAATCTTCTCTTCCTTTATTACTCGCCCATATATATTTATCTTCAGAATTAATAATTGTGTCACCATCTTTTGACCATGATTTTATAGTAGTGTCCTTAACGGCTGATTCAGATCTTTTTACTAATCGATATTCTTTGAGATTGATGCTATCGTCAGTGGTATTGGTAATTTCAATGAAGTCATCATAAGCGCTTTCCTCACTTTCAAACTGAACTTTAGTTATTTTTAAAATTGGTTCGGCTAAACAAAATTTTTCCCAAATAAAAAAGCTAGCTAAAATAACCAGCCCGAAAATAAAAAAATAATAAAAATTATTTTTATCTGTCCGCATTGAAATTTTATTTTTTCAAAAAATAATCAAGAGTTAATCCAAATCATTATGGTGGATTTTTTCGCGGAGCATTTCTCCGAATTCATTTTCTTCTTTGTTTTCTAATTCATTTTGCAATTTCATAATCACATCTTTAATGGTATAAGGATCAGGAACATTGCGGAAGATGAAGCGCTCTCTTTCTCCGGCGGTTTGAATGAGTAAATTGCCATAATTGAGAAAAGTTGGAATGACACCTCGGACATCGGTGGTGACATCTTGAATTTTTTCCAATTCCAATTCGCTCACCACGCGAGTAAAAAGCCCTTTTTGTTCGATGTTAATGATTCTTTCACTGGTGACTATCCAAACATCGAAATAGTAGTCAATCCAGATAGCAAAAAACAAGAGCCAAAGAAAAGTGAAGAAAAGACTGCGCATAAAGGCGGTAAGGTTGATCAGGAGTTGCTCGCTGAATTCATCAAAGAAAAAAGCGGTGAGGAAATAGCTGCCGAAAAGAAAAAGTATCATAAAGAAAATTACAGAAAAGTGGGTAAGGATATTGAACCAGTGACGGTGAATGACCATCAGAATTTCTTCCCCGTTTTTTTGCCCCTCAAAATGATAGTGGGTAAATTTATGTTCCATAATTAAAAAATAATAAGTTTTGAAATTAGCGCGTTCCAATCAACAGAAAAAAATAGCATAATATTAGAAATAAAAAGCAAAATTGAAACTACTGCAAAAATTGGAAGCATTATTTTGTTAGTTTGGGCGTTTATCGAATAGCGCGCCAAATGATAGATAATGAAAAAAAACAAAAAAAGATAAGTGATGAAGATGACAGCGTATAGGGCGAGGATAATGTAAAACATATTTTTATTATTGTCATCCTCGCGCCCGCCTGCCCGCTTCGCCACAGCTTTAGCGAGGCGAGCCGGCGAGGCAGGAATGCGGGGATCCAGTCCTAGTCTTAATTTATTACAAAGATTTAATTATTTTACAAAGTCTATTCACTAGATTCCCGCCTACGCGGGAATGACATGGGTTTATTTTAAAATAATTTCTTTTCGCCGTTATATTTTATTCCTAAATGATTGTAAGCATTTTCGGTAGCAATGCGACCGCGGGGAGTTCTCGCTAAAAATCCAATTTGAATTAGATAAGGCTCGTAAACATCTTCAATGGTTTTGATTTCTTCCGAAGTGGCGGCGGCGATTGTGCCAAGTCCGACGGGGCCACCTCCAAATTTTTCGATAATGACCCGAAGAATTTGTTTATCCGCCGGTTCTAAGCCCAATGGATCAACATCAATCATTTCCAGCGCTTCGATTGCTACTTCTTCATTTATAATAGCATGATTTTTTATTTGAGAAAAATCGCGCACCCGTTTCAAAAGGCGGTTCGCCACGCGCGGAGTGCATCTAGCACACTGTGAAATTTTTTCCAAACCGGTTTGATCTGCGGTTACGCCTAAAATTTTTGCTGATCGCTCCAATATCTTTTTTATTTCTTCGTTGGCATAAAATTCCAAGCGATGCACAGCCCCAAAACGATTGCGCAATGGATTGGAAATTGAACCAAGCTTGGTAGTGGCGCCAATCAGAGTGAATTTTGGTAAATCAAGCTGGATTGTTCTGGCGGACGGACCCTTGCCAATAATAATATCTAATTTATAATCTTCCATGGCTGGATAAAGAATTTCTTCAATGGATTTATTTAGTCTGTGAATTTCGTCGATGAACAAAATATCGCCGTCGGATAAATTAGTTAAGATTGATCCAAAATCACCCACCCGTTCAATGGCTGGACCGGAAGTGGTCTTAATTGCGACGCCCATTTCTTTGGCGATGATGTTGGCTAGTGTAGTTTTGCCAAGCCCGGCGGGACCATAAAGCAAAACATGTTCAATAGACTCCTTTCTTTTTTTGGCAGCTTGGATCAAAATATCTAGGTTTTTTTTAACCTTAACTTGTCCGACATATTCGTCGAAATTTTGTGGGCGAAGCGTGACATCAAAAGTCAGGTCTTCAGGTTGTTCGTTGGAAGTGGTTATCACAAAAATTTACAATTCTCAATTTACAATTTTCAATCAATTTTCAATGAGATAATTTTCAATTAAGACTGTTAATTGGTTTGAAAACTGATAAATTGTAAATTCAATGTAAATTGAAAATTGGTTATTGAAAATTACCCTTGTATTCTAGCATCGTTTGACAAAATTTCCAAGTTATGCTATGCTCCTAAGTCATCTTGAAAATTATGTTTTCTTGATGATTAGCAGTAAATTGCAGGCAATTGGTGGCTTCTATCTTTTGCCGTCAATCATAGAAACAGCTTTCAAGATATGGGTAGGGTGGTTAACGCTGCGCTATTCCTCGATTTTGTTTCTTTTCCGAGGCTCCTAGTCTCGGTCCTTGCCTGCAGATTATTGTCATGAAACATATAACATGAAACATATAACATGAAACATGAAACAAAATTCTTTTAAAAAAGGAAAAAATTGCTCAAGACGCTAAGCGTCAGGGCAGAGCCTAAAAATTAGTTAGACGCTTAGCGTCTAGTGTAGTATTTAAAAACAGTTTTTTCTCAAGATCAAATATTTTGTGAAAAGATTTTAGGAAATATTTGGTTTTGGAGGGAAAAAATAAAATAACATAAAACTTTTTTTGAAAAGGAGAGAGGCATGAAAGTAAAATTTTTTTTGAGTGACAGGGTTGAATTTTCGAGGAATGCCGGAAGCGATGAAATATCAAAAGATGTCAGGGGTTCATTGCCAAGACTCGAAGGTGAAATTAATGATTACCTTAACGACATTGCAAACGATCATGTGAGGGAAATTAGTGTTCAATTTATTCCCAATAATAATGATTATGTGCTGGCAACGGTGGTTACTTTGTAAATAAGGATAAGCCAGACGCGGTCTGGTGGGAAAAAAGAAAAAGGGTTAGCTTGTCGACATAAGCGAAACCCTTTTTTTGTTGGAAAAAATTTTATTTTACCCCTTCTCCCTTTGGGAGAAGGTGCCCGTAGGGCGGATGAGGGAGAGGCTAAATTGTTTTTAACAGAAGGTAATCCACCAGTTCTACTGGTGAGACTCAAATAGGTTTTACCGTTCCCATAACCACAAAAAAAGACACAATGTTGTAAAATGAGATTGGCTCGATGAGTGGCCAATTGTTCATAAACAACATTATGTCAAACCTATATCAAAGTTTATCTCATTCAAAATGGAATTGCAAATATCATCTGATATTTGTACCCAAGAAAAGAAAGAGTGTGATCTATGGTAAAATCAGAATAGAACTAAAAAAGATATTACACGAACTGGCAACACAAAAAGAAAGTAAAATTACCGAAGGCAGTCTAAGTATCGACCATGTCCACATGTGCATTGAAATTCCTCCCAAATACGCTGTCGCTTCAGTCATTGGATTTCTCAAAGGCAAAAGTGCAATTGCAATTGCCAGAATGCAAGGCAAGGATAGAAATTACACTGGCGCGCACTTCTGGGCAAGGGGCTATGCAGTCTTAACCATCGGATTTGATGAAGAGATAATCAAAAAGTATGTTCGAGAGCAAAGTATAGAAGACGATAATTTTCAAACAAGACTAATTAATTAACAAAAAATAATGATTGGGAAATATCGCCTTTGAGGCGATCCCACTCATCAAGCCACCGCCTTTGGCGGGGGTGTACTGACTAAAATTCTAAATACTAAATTAGTTCGTTCCCTCTCCTGTCGCGAGTACGCGACATCCTCTCCCTAAGGGAGAGGAGGATGGAGAAAATTATAAATCTGTAACGCGTTCCACCTCTTCCAAACTCGTCTCTCCCTCCAAAACTCGCAGTATTCCGTCTTGCGTCATAGTGAGCATGCCGAGTTCGACGGCTTTTTCTTCGAGTTCGGCGGTGATGGCGCCTTTTGTAATCAAGTCTTGAATTTCGCGAGAGAGTTGAAAAACTTCACTCACGGTCATGCGACCTTTGTATCCAATGCCGTTGCATTTTTCACAACCTTTGGGATGATATATTTCCAAAACTTTGGGAATAGCCACTCCTGCTTTTGGACTGATGGTAGCTAAAACTTTTTCAATTTTTTCTTTTTCTTCTTTGGAAGGAATAATTTTTTCTTTGCAATCACAAAGTCGGCGCACTAGCCGTTGAGCCATAAAGGCGTTGACTGCCGTGGCAATGTCAGAAGGGGAAACGCCCATATTGATCATTCGCGCTACGGCGCCGGCGGCATTGTTGGTGTGGATTGTCGAAAGCACTAGATGTCCCGTAAGTGAAGCTTGCACGGCTACCTGCGCAGTTTCGTCATCGCGAATTTCACCAATCATCATAATGTCTGGATTTTGGCGAAGCAGAGCGCGAAGTGCCGTGGCGAAAGTATAACCTTCTTTGTCGTTTACTGGAGTTTGCAAAATTCCCTGGAGTTGGTATTCGATTGGATCTTCCACGGTAATTATTTTCACTTCTGGTTTATTGAGAAGACTAAGGACGCTATAAAGCGTAGTGGTTTTTCCACTGCCAGTTGGACCAGTATTCAAAATCACCCCATTAGGTTTTTTGACTTCATTCATTATTTTTTCTAAATTTTCTTTTCTGATGCCAAGCTTAGTGAGATCCAGCTCCATTGATGATCCACGCAGAAGTCGCATTACAACTGTTTCGCCGTAACCACCCAAGATAATAGAAACACGCACATCAATATTTTTTTCGGCAATTTCTATTGCATCATCAAAGCTAATACTAAAACGGCTGTCGATCACGCCTGTGCGCACTTCAGTTTTCACGCCAGAAAGAATTTTTATCTCGCCCAAAAGCGCCGGATATTCATTGAGAGGAATAGTTACTACGCTTTGCAAAATTCCATCAATGCGGAAACGAATTTTGACATCATCTTTTTCCGGTTCAATGTGAATATCTCCGACATTAAGAAGAATGGCGGCGGAAAAAATAATTTTATTAATTTCATTTGTTTTGGAAGCGCGCACGACTTCTTCTAATTTTTTAAAATCAGTTAAATTTTCTTTGGCGGATAAATATTGACTATTTTCAATGAGAATTTTTTTGCCTAAAGTTTGTGACATCAGTTTTTCATAAATACCTTCCAAAAATTCTCCTTGTCCCGTAGCTTCTTCCACTTCATCAATAGAAGTGACACCGGCGACTGCTTTCAAAATTCCATCTTGAAGCATTGTAATCATTCCTGACTCCAAAGCGGCCATGGCTAATTCTGTTTCACCAGCGAGTCCTAAAATTAATTTTTCAATATCTTCATTGATGGTGAGTACTTCAAAAATTCCCATTCGTCCCTTGTATCCCAAGCCGTTGCATTTGGGACAACCTTTTGGGCGGTATAATTTTTCAATATTTTTAGGAATTTCCACTTTGGCTTTGGGCGAGATAATAGACAGGATTTTTTGAATGGATTCAATAGATTCTTTGGCGGGCACATAACTTTCCTTGCAATCACAAAGTTTGCGCACCAATCTTTGTCCGATAATGGCGTTTATAGCGGGAGACATCAAAGTTGGCTTTACCCCAAGTTCGACTAATCGGGGAATGGTACCAACAGCATTATTAGTGTGGAGTGAGGATAAAACTAAATGCCCCGTGAGAGCAGAATTGACAGCAATGTCAGCCGTTTCGTCATCGCGAATTTCACCTACCAAAATTACATCCGGATCTTGACGAACGATGGCGCGGAGTCCTTGGGCGAAAGTGTAACCTCGTTCTTTTTCTATTTGAGTTTGAGAAATGCCGGATAATTCATATTCAATTGGATCTTCAATGGTGATAATTTTTTTATCAGGCGTGTTGAGTTTATTTATAATTGAATAAAGTGTAGTAGTTTTTCCCGAGCCAGTTGGTCCAGTGTTAAGAATCATTCCATTGGGTGCTTGCATTTGATTTTGAATAGTTTCATAAGCCAAGCCTTGGAGGCCGAGATTTTCCACACTCACTTTGATCGAATCCGGATCAAGTAACCGCATTACTACTGATTCTCCGAAATTTCCTGGAATTACTGAAACACGCAATTCGATTTTTTTGTCGCTTAAATTTATTTCAAAAGTTCCATCTTGGGCGATATCGCGAAGATTGAGTTTCATACCGGACATCAATTTTATGCGGGAAATGATAGTATGAAAAACATTAAGGGGCAAAAAGGCCACATCTTGCAAGGTGCCGTCAATACGGTAGCGCAGGCGAATTTCTTTTTCTTGCGGTTCAATGTGCACATCGCTAGCACCAAGTTTATAAGCGCCAGCCAACATAATATTCAAAACTTGCGTAGTGGGTAATTCCTTGATGCGATTTTTCAAAGTGATCAAATCTTTCATTTCTTCTTCGAATTTTTCCAATTCTTCTCCACTAAGACTTAAGCTCATTTGGTCAAGAATATCCACAAAAACAATCTGCTTATATTTTTCCAAGACATGGTTGAAATTTGAAGTAGAAACTACAAAAAGTTTTATCTGCCAGCCGTTTTCAGTTTTCAATTTTTCTATGAAATTTTTGGTCGCTTCATTTTGTGGATCAGAAGAAATGAGAGTGACAACTTTTCCGGCGCGGTGAATGGCGATAAGTTTGAATTTTCTAGCATCTTCTTCCGGCAAAAGTCCGATGGCTTCTTTTCCAATGGGGATAAGATTGGTATCTACATAAGGAAGATTGAGTTTGCCAGCCAAAGCCGAAGCCATTTCCTCCTCTTCCTCTTTGCGGAATTTGGAAAGAATTTTGGCAGTTTTATTTTCTTCGGGGATATCAGTGGATTTTTTTGTTTGAATTTTTGGTTTGAGAATTTTTATCATACTACAAAATTACAAAATAATTACAAAAATACAAAAAATAAGACAATGTTATTTTACCACAAATATGGTAAATAAAAAAATCCACTTAAAGCGGATGATGTAAAAACTGTCATTATAAGAAAGTATTCGTCTGCTGGCAAGGTAGGTAAGGATCGTTGCAATCTTAGTCTTAACCACGACAAATGAGATTGCTTCGCTATGCTCGCAATGACAGAGTGTGAGAATTTATTTTACCAGCAGGCTTTTTATTTTTTCTAAAATTATTTTTCCAACTTCATTTAAGTTTGGATTTTCCAAGCTAATTTCCAAAAATCCTCGCTTTGAACTTTCTGGAAAAACGGAAAGCATTTTTTTGGCTGTTTCTGGATTAGAAAATTTAATAAGCGCCTTTGAACTTTGGGGCGTGTCATTATAGACGGCCATAAAAATTTGGCCTTCACTGAAATTCTCTTCCAATTTTGAAATGATAAGCGGAAGATCTTCAAAATTTGAGCGACTTTGGACGAAATCTTCCACGCTTAACGCTGACCAGATAAGTTTACTTTCTTCATCCCAATTTATTTTCGCCATTGTTCGGCCCCACAGTTTCAAAATATGTAGTGGTTGAGTTTTATACATCCAGCGGATAATTTCTTGCTGATCAGCGCCTTTGTTCATAAGATTAGCCGAAGCTAAAAGGGCTTTCGGGGTGGTATTTTTTTTCTGAAAACTATCTGTGGCGCCGATTAGTCCAGCTAAAAGACAGGTGGCAATTTTTTTGTCGATAAGTTCAGGGTAAATATTTTCAAAAGTTTGAGTTAAGATTTCGCAGGAAGAAGAAGCAGTGATATCAGTCAAATTGATTTGTCCGAAGTTGTCGTTGTCACTTTTGTGATCAATGTTCACAACTGGCACTTCAAAAAACAAATCCGTATTTTCCAAATAAAGCCGACCCAGTTTTTCCAAATCAGGCGAATCAATTACGATCACTAAATCATATTTGAATTTGGCGAGGATAAAAGAAAAATCGCGGGGGTCGATGGAGCCTTTTTCCGGCGTCACTAGAATATTGAAAATATCGCCTTTTTCTTCTTGACGCACTCGCATAATTTTATTTTGGGCAGTATTGAAAGAAAGAACAAAATCACGCGCGCCGGAAATTTCTTGCAAAATATTGTCGGGTCGCGGGAGAAAATTGAATTTTTCTGATAAGCCATTTCCAAAAGCGATAGTTGGAAGGATATTTAATTTTTCCAAGAAATAATAAAGCGCCCAAGCACTGCCAACGGCATCCGCCGAAGGATTTTCTGGAATGAGAATTAGAACCTCTTTGGAATTTTCCAGAAATTTTTTGAATTGTTCTTGGGGCTCTAAAGACATAAAAGTTTATTGATTAAGTTAGTCTAATAAAGTAGCATTTGAAAAATGTATTGTCAATGCTTGACAAATAGGGTAATTTCGGAGTAAATTCTTTTTAGGCGTAGTTCTTTGTTGTTCACTTCAACTTAAAAAGGAGCAAAAAATGGGCAGAAAAGAGGAAGAGAAAAAAATCTACATCTTGGAAGCGTTGAGGAAAAATCATTTTTGTTCGGACTGGGATGATTTTGAAAGGGGTGTGAAAAAATTTCTTTTGTCTCCTTCTTGTCGGGAAGTGAAAAAAGTTATAGGAGCGTTTAAAACAACAAACGATCCTAGATTCAAGGAGTTTGAAGGTGACGAAATAACGCCACATATATTTAAAAAAGTGGCGGAATTTATGCGTAATAATTTCACGCATGATGAGGTGTTTACTATGAAATTCGAAGAACTTCACGGGCCTAATTCTGAAAACTAGCCGATAAACTTTTTAGCTAGTAGCGGTCGATGTGTTATTTAACATCGACCGCTTTTAATTTTCCTAAATTCCAGTTAGAATAAAACTATGAAAAGTTTCACTACAATCAATTCCAAGCAAACGCAAAAACTAGGCGAGCTTTTGGCTGAGGAAATTTTAGCAACCAAGAAGCTCAACCTCTCTCGACCAAAACAACCAAAAGAGGTTGAGCTTCGAAAAGCTTTGGTCATCTGTTTGGACGGTGAACTGGGCGCGGGGAAAACTACTTTTACTCAAGGGCTTTTAAAAGGTTTGAAAATCGAAGGACCATATACGAGTCCGACCTTTCTTATTATGAAAGAATACTGCTTGTCCAAAGGTTCGACCTTTAAAATTCCTAAGGTCGAACCTTTGGCTATCGAGAAAGTCTATCATTTTGATGCTTATAGAGTAGAGGCGCAGGATATTTTGAATTTAGGCTGGGAAGAAATATTGTCTCCGCCAGCTGGCGGATCAAAAAATATTATTATAATAGAATGGGCAGATAGAATAAAAGAAATAATTCCAGCTGATGCGATTTGGATAAAATTTAAATGGCTGGAGGAGGATGAAAGGAAAATAACTTTTACTAAATACTAAATTTTACGAAATACGAAATAAGCTAAATACGAAAGTACGAAGATCAAGTTTAAAAATTTTTTAGTATTTAGTTTATTTAGTATTTAGTAAAACTAGTAAAATAAAACTATGAAAAAAACAGCAGTATTAATAATGAGCATATTTTTAATTACAGTTTTGTCTGCTTGCTCGCAAAAAAAAGACACAATCCCAAACCCAATTTCTGACCCAGGCGGACACATTTCTGGGATGGTGGATTTGAATAAAAAAGCGGGGGAGGATATTCAAAATGCAGTGAACAAGGAAAATGAAAAATTAACTAACGCCTTAAATGAAAATAATATGAATGAACAAAAAACACAATTTGCCTTGATAAAAACAAGTCTTGGCGACATTAAAGTAGAACTATCTTTCGATAGTGCGCCAAAAACTGCTAAAAATTTTTCTGATCTAGCGAAAAAAGGATTTTATGATGGCACAAAATTTCACCGAGTGATCAAAGGTTTTATGATTCAGGGAGGGGACCCACTTTCTAAAGATGATTCGCAAAAATCAATGTGGGGAACCGGTGGGCCAGGATACAAATTCAAAGACGAGCTCACGGGCAAAGAAAAATATTTGCAAGGAACTCTTGCAATGGCCAACTCCGGTCCAAACACTAATGGCTCTCAATTTTTCATCGTCACCGCCAGCCTCGGCGCCCAACTTCCACCCAGCTACACGGTTTTTGGAAAAGTAATTTCCGGAATAGATGTCGCTCTAAAAATCGAAAATGTGAAAACCGCTTCCAATGATCAGCCAGTTGATGATGTGGTGATTTATAATATGGAATTGATGGGGAAATAAAACTATTTTTGAAACAAAAAAATAGGCAGGGTCGAATTTTCGACGCCTGCCTTTTGATTTTAGAGTCCTTTACATAAATTAGATTTATGATAGACTACAATACTTTCCTATTTACTTTCAGCATGGGTTGAAAAACGCATGTTGGGCGGTAAGATGGGATCGGCCTGTTTTATCCTGTCGGGCGACCGATAGAATAGTTCTCGCGAACTATCATTGTCCTTTAAAATGAATAGAGGTATATCATGGAAAGAGATTATTTTTTGAAAAAATCCGGTGCATGGGCTAGTGGTCTTCCTGTTCATGGGGTTAGACTTGCATTCCATTGGATGGAGTACCCGTTTTTACTTACGAATGTTTTTTCAAAGCATTCGAAAAATGGGCTGGAAGATTTTGAAAGGCACATAAATGTGATAGCTTCTGATTATATGAAGCGATGGGCTATGAATGAAGTGAAGGAGGGGAAGCTTTCTGAAAAAACCCTAGATGGATTTTTGATCTTTAAGGAACAATTTGATGCGAAAAAAGTCTATGATCAAATTGTTTCCGGTACGGATAATTCAGCGAAGATATTTTTGCCAGTGAGTAATGCTGTGCTTGAAGTGAGACGATTTGGAGATTGTTTTGGTATGAAAATTAAATCCAACAACTCGGGACAAGCGCATGTAAATGGTACGAAGCTTCTTGAGGAGATGTGCCAGGATGAGGGGCATTATATAATAGAATTTTTACATTCAATCGAATGCATTATTCCATTGCCCAAAAAGCAGGCAGAGCTTAATTCAAAAAAAATAAATTTTCTTGAGGTGTATCAAAATCTACCACGGGATTGTCCGGAATTTCAGTGGGATAATATAAAAGATTTTTCGAAAAGGCTTACGGATTCTTATGTTGCAGAAAATGAGTCTGAAATTCTTCCTGTTAAAATTGGAAAATATAAAACGAAAAAAACTGAGTTGAGTATTATCGCTAAGTTGATACATTTTAATTGTGATCAACAAGGAAAATTTGTTAAATATCCGCCACAATGGCGCAATGGAAATATGAAAAACACTGCTGTGACGAATGAATTCCGATTTCTGGATGGTGGCGATCTGTGTCTTTCTATGAGTTTAACAAATGACTTGAAACCATTTTCATTTGAAACAGTTGATCCAGAGCTTTATGTTAGCTATCAACAGAGCATATTGCATATGGCTGGGTCGGCACTTTATCTTCAGCTTTGCGCTCAACAATTAGCGGATTTGTCTTTGCGAATTGTTTAGTCGCAAATAAACAACAATCGAAATTAAAATCAAGCCACTAGGTAAATACCCGGTGGCTGTTTTTTTTGTGTTTTTTGTAATATACTAGAGATATGTCAAACAAACCAAAAAAACTTATCCTAATTGACGGCAACGCGATCATTCATAGGTCATACCATGCGCTTCCTCCACTCACCACTAAAAGTGGAGAATTGGTCAACGCGGTATATGGTTTTGCTTCCACAATGTTAAGTGTTATTGCCAAATTTCAACCGGACTATATTTTAGCAACCTTTGATTTAGCTGGGCCAACTTTTCGCCATGAGGAATATAAGGAATATAAGGCGACACGAACAAAAGCGCCGGATGAACTGTATGCGCAAATTGAACGAGTAAAAGAAGTGGTGCGGGCGATGGGGATTCCAATTTATGAAAAGGCTGGGTTCGAAGCGGATGATGTGATTGGAACAATGATTAGAAAAAGTGAAGAAATGAGTGGTTCAAGACATCCGATGTCTCTCGACCATAGCGACCAAAAGACATTGGATGTCCAAGAGGATATTGAAAATATAATTGTGACGGGGGACTTGGATACGGTGCAACTTGTGAGCGAAAAAACTCAAGTGTACACAATGCGGAGAGGGCTCACGGATTCAGTGATGTACAATGAGGCGAAAGTTTTTGAACGGTATGGATTAAAGCCCAATCAAATTATTGATTACAAAGGCCTGCGCGGTGATCCATCGGATAATATTTTGGGCGTCAAAGGTATTGGAGAAAAAACCGCCACGGAATTATTGCAAAAATATGAAACCTTGGAAGGAGTTTATAAAAATCTAAATGAAATTAAGGGTGCGCTTCGTGAAAAATTAGAACGGGACAAAATGCAAGCGATTCAGAGCAAGAGTTTGGCAACAATTCGCACCGATGTTCCAGTAGAGTTAAATTTAGAAGAAGCTAAAACCCATGAGTTTGATCGAGAAAAATTAGTAAAATTATTTCAAGAGCTAAATTTTTACTCACTTATAAAACGCATTCCAGGGAGTCAAGGGATTCACCCCGTTAAATCCTCGCAAAGCGAGGACGCCAAAGGCGTATTTAACGGGGTAAAAGATTTTAAATATGAATTAATTACAGAGGACAAATCAGAAGAATTTTTTGAAGAACTTAATAAGCAAAAGGAAATTGCGATTACGATTAAGACAAGCCCTCTCCCCAACCCTCTCCCGAGTACGGGCGAGGGGGTAATGGTTAAAGGCGTGGCTTTTTCTTGGAAAGCCGGACGAGCAGGATATATAACAATAGACAACAATCAAAGATCAATGATCAAGAAGGTTTTGGAAAATAAAAATATTGGAAAGATAGGATATGATTTGAAAAGTATTATAAAAATATTTAAAGAAAATAATATTGAACTGAAAGGCGAAATATCTGACATAATGCTTTCGGCTTATGTGCTAAATCCGGGCGGAAAACAAGATTTTGCCAGATTGGTTTTAGAGCAATTAGGCGAGGAAATATTTTCCGAAAAAAAGAAAGGTCAATTGGGATTAGATATGGAAACACCGGAAGAAATTGCCAATAAAGAATGCAAAACAGCGGATTATATTTTCAAGCTAGAAAATATTTTTTCTGATAAAATTGCAAAAATCAGCCAAGAACAAAAAGAGGGAAATAATTTGAAAAGCGTATTGGATAAAATTGAATTGCCACTGATCAAAGTTTTGGCAGAGATGGAAATTTATGGAGTGAAACTCAATACGATTATTTTCAAGGGTATTGTGGAAAAAATAAATGCCAGAATAAAAAATTTAGAAAAAAATATTTATGAATTGGCTGGAATGGAATTCAATATCAATTCTCCCAAGCAGTTAGCGGAAATTCTTTTTGAAAAATTAAAAATTTCAACAGATAATATCAAAAAAGGAAAAACTGGATATTCCACTGCGTCAGCGGAACTGCAAAAAATAAAGGGGGAATATAAAATTGCCGAGAAAATTGAAGAGTATCGCGAAATTTTCAAGTTGAAAACTACCTATCTGGATGCCTTGCCGTTACTTGTAGATAAAAATTCCAGAATTCATACTTCATTCAATCAAGCAGTAACAGCAACGGGGCGCTTGTCTTCTTCCGAACCGAATTTGCAAAATATTCCAATCAGAACTGATCTTGGACAACTTTTGCGCGTGGCTTTTGAAGTGGAAGAAGGTTATAAATTAGTGAGCGCTGACTATTCGCAAATTGATCTTCGCGCTGTCGCGCATGTAAGTGGCGACAAAAAAATGATTGAACTTTTTCATGCCGGACATGACATTCACACTGCTACCGCTTCAGAAATCAACAAAGTTCCGCTGTCGCAAGTGACACAGAAAATGCGAAGTTCCGCCAAAGCTTTGAATTTTGGAGTGATTTATGGAATGAGCGTTTTTGGATTTTCAGCTTCCGCGGGAATTTCCAGAGATGACGCCAAAAAATTTATCGATGCTTATTTTGAAAAATTTACTGGCGTGGCGCAGTATATGAAATCAACCAAGGAATTTGCCAAAATCAATGGCTATGTAGAAACCGAAATGGGACGCCGCCGTTATATCCCAGAAATAAATTCGCCAAATTTTATGGTGCAAAACTCAGCCGAGCGAATGGCGATCAATATGCCGATTCAAGGAATGTCGGCGGATATTGTGAAACTGGCCATGCTGGCAGTCTCTACGAATTACCAGCCTCGCGTCGACGAATTGTCGTCTACGCGAGTCGAGGCGGGCGAATTAAATATGAATGTACGAATGATATTGCAAGTGCATGATGAAATAATTTTGGAAGTTAAAGAAGATCTTGCAGAAGAAGTTGCTAAGAAAATTAAAGAGATTATGGAAAAAGTTTATCCACTTAAAGTTCCTTTGGTGGTGGATGTGAAAGTGGGGGATAATTGGGGAGAAATATAAATTTTTTTGAATAAAAAAACGCCCAGTTCGCATTTGTGATGCAAACCGGGCGGTTATTCGTAAAGAACTAAGAAGAATTAAATTTCAGGAAGCTTCATATTACAAGCTTCCAGTTTTTCGGAAAGGTCGATGAAGATACTGTTATAAGTCTCATAAACTTCATTGGAAAGAGTGCCTCCTTCCATTTCAACGACCCGCTTTTTCAAACGGATTGAGATAAGAAGGAAATATTGCCCTTGTGTATCAAAGGCACCGTAGCCTTCTGCCATTTGACCAAAGTCTCTCGCTGCCAACAAGAGAATATTAGTATTGGTCTTGAGAGATAGATCGATTACCTCTCGATATTTTTCAAATACTGTTTGGCAGAGATGAAGCGTTTGGCAATCATCCTGCGTTTCCGTTTCTAAAGCCGATACGGAGGAATGGAATTTGACAAAACCAAAACCAAAGAGCATGAGCAAAAAAATAATCGATACTGTTTTTTTCATTCCACCCCTCCATAAAGATAGTGTTTGTAGTTTGTAGAAAGTTAATTTCCATTGATTACTTAAATCAAGGATTGTTCCCAGAAATAAGAAGTAAATGGAAAAGGAGAGTTGTTTATTCAGTTTTCAAGGAACAATAAAATACTATAGTATACTTAGGCGAATTTGTCAAATGCAGAAAAACTGACAGAAAAATCGGATTATGTTAGAATCTTATTATTGAGTAAATCATAATGTAGTTAATTTTTTATGCCAGAGCTTCCCGAGGTAGAAACTGTAGTGTCTGATTTGAATAAAAAAATAAAGGGTGATACGATCGTTTCTTTTTGGAGTGAGTGGGGAAAAGCAATAAAGAATAAAAATATCAACATTTTTAAAAAGGAAATATCGGGCCGGAAAATTCTGGGCGTGCGGAGAATTGGAAAGAATATTTTTATAGATTTATCAGGAAATAAAACTTTGTATATTCATCTCAAAATGACTGGACACTTATTGATCAAGCCAAAAAAAGAGGTTCGACCTCTCTCGACCAAAACGACCAAAAGAGGTCGAACCTCTAATGAAAAACAAAATTATTTTGAGGATAAGGTTAATCAGTATATAAGACATAAATTTTTTCTTAAATCTGGAAAAACAATTGAATTTTCGGATCTTAGAAAATTTGCGAAAATTGTTTTGGACTCGACGGAAAAAATAAATAATTTGAAAGAAATAAAAAATTTGGGAATTGATGCGCTGGATCCTAAACTTACTTTCCAAAAATTTCAAGAAATTTTGGAAAAAAAGCCTAAGGCGAAAATTGGAATTGTTCTTATGGATCAAAATATAATTTCCGGAATTGGAAATATATACAGAAGCGAAATAATTTTTGAAGCAGGAATTTTGCCGGAGAGAACTATAAAATCAATTTCTAAAAAAGATTTGCAGAAAATTTATGATGCCACGATAAAAATTCTAAAAAAGGCGGTGAAAATGAGGGGAACCTCCGACTCGGATTATCGCGATACTTCGGGCGCACCGGGGAATTTTCAGAAAGTTTTAGCTGTGTATAATCGGGAAAGACAAAAGTGCAAAAAATGTGGTACAATAATTCAAAGAGAAACATTAGGGCAAAGAAGTGTGTTTATTTGTAAGAAGTGTCAAAAATAATTCTTTACTAAATACTAAAAAAACTAAATACGAAAAAATAAAAATGTTTCGTATTTCGTAAAACATAAACATGAGTAAATCACAAAAAATAATTATTGCAATTGTTGCAATAGCAATCGTAGCGGGAGGATTTTATTTATTTAAAAAACCAAAATCTAATGTTAAGCAAATCGATTTGAACAAACCTCAACAAAGTTCCGGACCAATCAACACTGGACCCGTGAGTCCAATTTCTGGACTTTCTTGTGATAATTGGAATCGCCGTCCCGTAGCAGTGATGCAACCGTCAGATGTGCAAGCGCGACCGGCAGCGGGGTTTTCCGAGGCGGATATGGTAATCGAACTTCCTGCTTACACTTCATCTAATACGCGCCTTTTAGGAGTTTATATTTGCAATATTCCTAAGGAAGTTGGAGCGATCAGGAGTGCTCGCCATGATCACATTGCTTTGGCGGGCGGACTGGATGCTTTTTTTGTTCACTGGGGAGGATCGCATTTTGCGCTGGATCTTTTAAACAAAAATATAATCGACAGAATAGATTGTATGACAACCAGTTATTGCGATAGATGGAATTGGCAAAGTGATCCTGTGATGCGGATGGAAGATTCTGGTCATATCACGGGTGAAAAAATCTTGGAAGCTATGAAGAATCTCAATCTTCGAATGGAAAGCAATTTTTCCGGTTATGCTCATCAAGAAGAAGCGCCGATGGATCAAAGGCCTAGTGGCGGAAAACTTCGGGTAGCTTTTGCCAAACCGTATGACGCCGAATATGAATATGATAAAAATTCCAATGCCTATTTGCGTACTTGGGGAGAAAAAAATGATACTGATCGAAACAATAGTCAAAGACTTTCTCCAAAAAATGTGGTGGTGATGTTTGCTAAATCCGAACAGATTGTTAATTCTAAAGATTATAAAGCCTTAGGACTACAGAGTCCATGGGAAGGAGTGGAAGCGATAAAAAATACTGGCAAAGAAAGTATCAGTGGTCGGTATAATAATGTAGAAATTGGTGATCCGTGGTATGACGAATCGGATAGCGGTCCGGCCAAATATTATTTCAATGGCAAAGAAGTGGAGGGAACATGGAAAAAAAATAAAGCAAAATTGGAAAGTAAATTGACTTTTTATGATAATTCTGGAGCGGAGATAAAATTTGTGCCAGGGCAAATTTGGGTAGAAATTTTGGAACCAGGGCAAACACTTAGGTGGGAACCAGCTTCATAAAACAATGACATATGATTATTTTTCTATTTGGCGCAGACTCTTTTAGGAGTAGCCAAAAAATTAGCGAAATAAAAAATAAGTTTATGTTTTCTGACAAGTCCGGCTCTGGCTTGTCAGTTTTTGACTATGTCGAATCCTTGGCGAGCAAGGATATAACAAAAAATATAATCAATACTTCCAATACGCCAAATTTGTTGGCAACTAAGCGACTAATAATTGTCAAAAATCTTATTTCTAATGGGCTTATCGATGAGCAGAAAAAAATATTGGAATTTTTAAAAAAGAAAAAAAATCTTAGTCAGGATTCTGACGGAGTAATTATTTTTTGGGAAGGAACAGCGCCGAAAAAAAACAATGCTTTGTATAAATTTTTTATTTCAAAAGAAAGTGGAATAAAAAGTCAAAATTTTGAAAAATTAGTTGGGGTAAAATTAGAAGCTTGGGTATTGAAAATAATAAAAGAAATAAATCTAGAAGCAAAAATTTCCAAATTAGCGCTGGCAAGGCTTATCGCTTATTGCGGAGAGGATATATTTTTGCTTTACAATGAAATTCAAAAATTGATTGCTTATGCTGATAATGAAATGATCAGTGAAAAGAATGTAGATTTATTGGTAAAAGCTAATCTAAATAACAATATTTTTTGTTTAGTAGATGCGATTGGCGCTAATGATAAAAAACAAGCTTTGAAACTTTTTCATGAGCATCTGCAAAAAGGTGATGACCCGTTTTATTTGATGAGTATGTTTTTTTATCAATTTCGCAATATGCTAAAAATCGCAGATTTATACGAAAAAGGAATGCGAGCCGAATATGATATTGCTCGTATGACAAAGCTTCATCCGTTTGTAGTCAAGAAAACAATCGCGCAAATGCGAAATTTTTCTTTTGAAAAATTAAAAAAGATTTATAAAAAATTGGGAGAAATTGATAGGGCGGTCAAAACTGGAAAAATTGAAATTAAGTTGGCGTTGGATAAGTTTGTAGTGGAATTGTAACCGATGCGAATCTACGAATAAGATTCGAATCTACGAACTTAATAAAAAATAAAAAATACAAAAAATAAAACACTCCTTTTTGAGGAGTGTTTTTTTTGAGTGTAATTATTTCTTGGCTGTCGCGAGAGTTTTGACTTGCTTATTTAGTCTGGATTTCATGCGGGCGGCTCCGTTTTTGGTGAGGACTTTCTTTTGGACGGCTTTGTCCAAAGCTTGAATTGATTTTTTCAAATATTCTTGGGCTTTGTCAATTTCGCCTTTTGTGAGGGCTGTTTTCGTATTTTTTATCGCACTTTTAAATTGCCCCTTAATTTTATTATTCTTGAGAGTTTTTCTTTTAGTCACCCGCATGTATTTCTTAGCGGCTTTGATGATTGGCATAAGTTATGAAACATGAAACATGAAACATGAAACATAATTTGCGATTAGTTTCGTATTCCGTATTCCGTATTTTGCATTTAATTACTTATATATTTCTATCATAGGATAGAAGTTTTGGCAAGAGTTGAGTTAAATGGTAAGATAATAGTATGATTGCAAAACTAACGGGGAAAATTGAATATCTCAAAAGTAACTATGCGGTGGTGGATGTGAATAACATTGGGTATAAAGTATTTTTGTCAGCTTATACTTTTGGGAAAGTGGCGGGAATGCCGGAGGTGAGTTTGTTTATCCACACTTATGTGCGAGAAGACACTTTGGCACTGTATGGTTTTTTGACGAGCGAAGAATTGGAAATGTTTGAACTTTTGATTTCAATTTCTGGCATTGGTCCAAAAGCTGGGATGGGAATTCTTTCGATTGCCACGCCTAAAACAATCAAGACTGCTATTCTCAACGAAGACCCATCTATTCTCACGAAAGTTTCTGGTATCGGCAAAAAAACCGCCGAGAGGGTTATTTTAGAACTGCAAAATAAAGTGGCAGATATTTCGGTTGGCGATAAAGAAGAAGCGACAGTTGATGTTGATGCTATAGAAGCGCTAATTATGATGGGATATACAAATTCTGAAGCCCGCGACGCTTTGAAAATTGTTCCATTGGATGTGAAAGATGTGGGACAAAGAGTGAAGATGGCTTTGCGAAAGTTAGGATCCTTACGAAATACGAATTAATACGAATGTACGAATTTATGGAAAATAAAAAAGACTTTTTACAATCAAATGAATGGCGGAAATTTCAGGAAGCGGTGGGGCGAAAGACCTTTTGCGTTACCTCACCCCCTGCCTCTTTGGCAGGCAGGCAATCTTCTCCTTATAAAGGAGAGGGGGTTGTTGAATTTTCTGCTAGTATAATTGAACACAAGCTTCCAATTGTTGGGAAGTATTTTTATATACCACGCGGACCCGTGTTTTGTCATCCTAAATTTATTTCAGGATCTAAAAAAGAGATACTGAAACAAGTTCAGCATGACATACAGGAATTAATTAAATTAGCGAAAAAGGAAAAGGCGGGCTGGATTCGGATTGAGCCGGAGAATGAGGAGATTTTAGAAGAAATTAAGAAGTGGACATCAAATGTCCATAATGGACATTTGATGTCCATCGCGCATGCTCCGCATGATATGCAACCGAAGGAAACTTTGATAATGGATATTTCAAAAAGTGAAGAGGAGATTTTGGCGGGGATGAAAAGTAAGACACGGTATAATATTAAATTGGCGGAGAAGAAAGGTATTTCTCTACGAATTACGAATTTATACGAATGTACGAATAATAAAAAAAATGATGTCGAAGAATTTTTGAGGCTGACGAAAATAATGTCTGAACGGCAGGGGATTGTTACTCATGACGAAAATTATTATCGAAAGATGTTGGAAATTATTCCGAAAGATATTATAAAATTATATGTGGCTGAATACGAAAATCCCGCCTCGACTCGCGAAGACGATCGCTCGTCGACGCGAGGCGGGAAGATTATCGCGGCTAATATTATTTTATTTTACGGCGACACGGCCACTTATCTTCATGGGGCGTCTGATGATAAGTATAAAAATTTGATGGCGCCATATTTATTACAATGGAGACAGATTCAGGATGCAAAAAAAGCTGGATGCGAGAAATATGATTTTGGGGGGATCTCTACGAATTACGAATCAAGTACGAATGTACGAATTACAAATAAATGGAAAGGAATAACGAGGTTTAAATTGGGGTTTTCACCGAGCACCAAGCCAGTTGAATTTCCGGGGAGTTATGATATAGTGATTAGTCCTGTGAAATATTGGGTATATAGAATTATTCAGAAAGTGAAGAGTTGCATTGGATGATTACTGTTGCTCAATTTTTAATTTTAAGTTTTTAATTTTTAATCAATTTTTAATATTAAAAATTTTTATAATAAAAATTCAATAAAAATTTAGAATTAAAAAATAAAAATTTTCTATGAAGAAATTGATTCCACAATCTATCAAAAACATCTATCATCTTTTCCAAGCTATCTTGGCAAATTTTATGTATGGTTGGCCGTCAAAAAATATCAAAATAATTGGTGTCACTGGAACGAATGGAAAAACTACCACAGTGCAGATGATCACAAAGATTTTGGAAGAGTCAGGGGCGCGTGTGGCGATGGCTTCAACGATAAATTTTAAATTAGATAAAAAAGAGTGGGTGAATGCGACAAAATTCACGACTCTTTCTAGTTTTCAAGTGCAAAAATTTATCGCGGATGCAGTTAAAGCTAATTGTGAATATTTAGTTTTAGAAACTTCTTCCCATTCACTGGATCAATTTCGTACTTGGGGAATTTACTATGATACGGCTGTGATTACTAATGTGACGCGGGAACATTTGGATTATCATAAAACGATTGAAGAATATCGTCAGGCGAAATTGAAATTATTTAAAAATGCAAAAAATGCGGTGGTGAATTTGGATATGGAAAAAGCAGAGGAGTTTTTGAATTGTGGAGCGGAGAATATTTTTGGATACGGCACAGAAATTACAAATTCAAAATTACAAATTCCAAATAAAATTCAAAATTCAAAATTAAAAAATATAATAGCCAAAAATATCAAACTAGAAATTGATCATTCTTTATACCAAATATTGGATACTAAATACAAAATACAAATGCTGGGATTGTTTAATGTTGAAAATGCGTTGGCGGCGAGTTGTGTGGGATTTGTATATGGAATTTCAAATGATATTATAAAAAATGCTTTGGAAAAAATTCAGGGCGTGCCTGGCAGAATGGAAAAAGTGCCAAATGACCGAGGCATTGAAATTATCATTGATTATGCGGTGACGCCGGATAGTTTGGAAAAAGTGTATGAGCTTATTTCAGAATTGTGGACATCGAATGTCCACAATGGACATTCGATGTCCAAAGGGAGAATTATTTCAGTTTTTGGCTCTTGTGGAGAAAGAGATCGTGGAAAACGGCCAATAATGGGGGAGATTGTTTCACGTTTTGCGGATTATATAATCGTCACTAACGAAGATCCATACGGAGAGAATCCAGTTGATATAATAAATGAAGTTTTTAGCGGGGTAGTAGGGTTTAATGTTAGTGGAGAGTTTCCAAATTTCCAATTTCCAATTTCCAATTTCCAAATAAATTCCAATGACCAAAATTCAAAAAATAAAACTAAATTTACGGAAGGAATTAATTGCTGGAGAATATTAGATCGTCGCGAGGCAATCAAAAAGGCCTTGCAACTTGCAAAGCCGGGAGATATTTTTGTCATCACCGGAAAAGGCGCGGAAGAAGTGATGGCGATTGGCGCGCAAAGAATTCCTTGGAATGAGAAGCAGGTGATTTTGGAAGAGTTGGAAAACTTAAGATGAAAGTTTATTTGTCATTGCGAAGGAGCGTAGCGACTGTGGCAATCTCGAGATTGCTTCGCTTTGCTCGCAATGACACTAAGAAAGAAGTCTTGCAAGAATTAGTGTAAAAATTACGCCCAAGATTCCGCCGACAATTACTTCGGAAATTCGGTGGCCCATTCTTTCATGCAACCTCGGAAATTGATCATCGTTGATATTTAGTTGGCGAATAAGCATATTGAGATAGCGACCTTGATCGCCCATATACATACGAAGTCTGGCGGCGTCATCAACTACGATAATGGCGAGAGCCACAGCGACGGCGAAAGCGCCAGAGTCGATGCCTTCATAGTAGCCGACAGAAGTGACCAGTGACATAATGAAACCAGTGTGAGCGCTGGGCATATGACCGTGCGTCATAGCGTATTGGATATTCCAGCCGTGCTTCATTGAATAAACAATAAATTTTATTATTTGTACTACTCCTCCAACAAACATCGGGATCAGAAAAATGTAATAGGGTTTGAAAATGTCCATAAAATTAACTTAAGTTTTTTATGCTTAAATTATAGCATAATTTTGCTGTTTTACATAGCAATGAAAAAATGATAATATATATATGTAATTATTAATATTAAATAATATGACTACGGGATTAATTTTGTTGGGAATTGTTGTTGTGATTGCAATTGCGATAATCGCGATGTATAACGGGCTAATTACCCTCAAAAATAGAGTGGACGAAGCTTGGAGTGATATCTCGGTGCAACTCAAAAGACGCTATGATTTGATTCCAAACTTGATTAGCACAGTCAAAGGTTATGCAGCGCATGAAAAAGAAGTTTTTGAAAAAGTGACCGAAGCCAGAACGCGCGCCATGAATGCTGGAACAACACAAGAGAAAGCCGAGGCGGAAAATATGCTCAGCGGAACTTTGAAATCTCTATTTGCAGTCAGCGAAAATTATCCAGAACTAAAAGCCAATCAAAACTTTTTGGAACTGCAAAGAGAACTGACTGACACTGAAGACAAGATTATGGCTTCTCGTCGATTCTACAATGGCAATGTGCGCGACTTCAACACAAAATTGCAAGTTTTTCCAACCAACATGATTGCCGGAATGCTCAAATTTAGCGCTCGCGAATTTTTTGAAATGGATGAGAAGGAAAAAGAAAATGTGAAGGTGGAATTCTAATCATCATATAACATGCAACATGTAGCATATAACAAAAATGTTTAATGTTTCATGCTTCATGCTTCATGCTTCATGACTTTATATACTCAAGCGGATAAAAATACGCGACTTACTTGGCTTTATATTACGGGTTTTTTAGTGTTTGTGATTGGGGTGGGTTATGTTTTTGCGGGGGCGATGGGTAACAGCACAATTTTATACATAGCAGTTATTTTTTCCGTCGTAATGAGTTTTGCGTCTTATTGGTGGAGTGACAAAATAGTTTTAGCAATGAGTAGTGCCAAGGAGTTGAAGCATGAAGACAATCCACAGATTTATCATCTTGTGGAAAATCTTTGCATTACGGCGGGACTGCCAGTGCCAAAAATATATATCATTCAAGACTCAGCGATAAACGCTTTTGCCACAGGGAGAGATCCAAAGCACGGGGTAATTTGTCTCACAACTGGAATAATTTCCCGCCTAGAAAAAACAGAAATTGAAGGCGTGATTGCCCATGAATTGTCGCATATTGGCAATCGTGATATTTTGCTTTCAACTGTAATTGTAATTCTTGTGGGGTTTGTCACGCTTTTGGCGGATTGGTTTCGTCACTGGGCTTTTTTTGGAGGAAAATCTAGGGATAATAATGAGGGCGGACAATTGCGAATGATTCTTATTATCGTGGCAATTATCCTTTCTATTTTGGCGCCTATCGCAGCTATGTTAATGCAATTAGCCATTTCAAGGAAGCGTGAATTTTTGGCTGATGCCGATGGCGCGCTTCTCACTCGCTATCCGGAAGGCTTGGCAAAAGCTTTGGAAAAAATTTCTCAAGATACGGAGCCACTCGAAGCCGCCAATCGCGCCACCGCCCATCTTTTTATTGCTAATCCGTTCAAGGGCAAAAAGATGATGAAAATGTTTATGACCCACCCACCAATTGAAGAAAGGATAAAGGCGCTGAGAGGTATGAATATGTAGTTGCAATTTTTTGATTTAATGTTAAGCTTAAATAAATAATAATAAAAAATATGTGGGAAATAAAAAAACATTTCAGAGAGGATGAAAAAGTAATTTATGAGGGGACGCCTTCTTGGCTTGGTTATATTGGATATTTTATTTTTTTTATTTTTATTTTTTTTCCGCCATTGATGTTGATTGGCGTATGGGGAATAATGAAAAAATTATCTACTAAATATGCGATAACTGATAAAAGAATTGTAAGTAGATACGGAATAATTTCTGAAGATTTTAAAGCGGCGTCATTTAGACATATAACTTCTGTTAGAATTAAGCAAGGCTTGATTGGTAAAATTTTTAATTTTGGGAATATTATTGTAGATACGGCTGGTAGTGGAGTAGGCCTAGATTTTATTTGGGTTTATGTAGAAAATCCAATTCAAGTTAAAAATCAAATAGAAAAATGTATGGAATAATTAAATAATAAAAAAATATGGAAGAACAAAAAAGTGAAAAGCAGGAGGAGCAGGCGAAGACTGAGAAAGCTGATCTTAAGGGTGGGATAAATCAACTTGAAGCACTGCTAGATGAATATATGGTCAAAAAAGCTCCATTTGCTTTGCCAAAAGGAGTTAAGGAATTTATCGCTACTGTGTCGCCATATTTAATTATCATTTTTGCCATTATGGCTCTCCCGCTTATTCTAGCAGCGATGGGACTTTCCGCTTTCCTTACGCCGTTTGCAATAATAGGAGGATTGGGGCTTGGATTTGGTTGGGGATTTGGAGCGATTGTTTCACTGGCCATTGCTGTAGTCACTATCGTGATGGAGCTAATGGCGGTGCCGGGGCTATTCAAAAGAACCAAAAAATCTTGGCGATTGCTTTTTTATGTTAGTATCATAAGTCTTGTAGGAAGCATCATTTCTATTCACGGGATTGTTAGTGGCATTATTGGTGCAATCATCGGTTGGTATATCTTATTCCAAATGAAGGATATGTATAAGAATTAGTATATTTTCTATCTTCAAAACAGTCCCAAATATTTCTCGGGACTGTTTTTGTTTAGTATTTAATGATATAATTAGAATATAAGTATAATTGTTAAAATGTTTAATTGCGTATTCGTACATTCGTATAGATTCGTAATTCGTAAGGAATATCATGAAAAGAACTAAAATTGTAGCAACTATTGGACCATCGACTGGGACTAAGGAAAAATTGAAAAAATTAATCAAAGCAGGAATGAATGTGGCGAGGATAAACTTTTCTCATGGCGATCATAATTCTAATGGCAAGTTGATAGGTTATATCAAAGAACTTCGTTCGGAGTTGGAATTGCCGATTGGAATTATCGCCGATCTTCAGGGACCAAGAATTAGAACCGTTGTTGAAGAAGAAATTACAATTAAGAAAAAAGAAACAATTTTTGTTTCGGATGTTTCAGTGGATGAAAAACTATTGAAAATAGAAGGAAAATTATTCAAGCTTGATTGGCCGAAAATAATTTCTGACATTAAGGTTGGAAATTATATCTTAGTTGAAGATGGATTGATAAAAATGAAAGTAATTTCCAAAGAAAAAAAATATCTGAAAGCGGAAGTGATAAGTGGAGGAGTGCTCAAAAATCATAAAGGCGTCAATATTCCTGATATAAAATTAGAAAGAGGGGCGTTTACGAAAAAGGACGATGAGGACTTGAAATTTGCGTTGTCGCAAGATGTTGACTACATTGCACTTTCTTTCGTGAGCAATGCGAAAGAGATAATGAACGTGAAAAAGAAGATAGAGAAGATAGTGAAAAATAAATTGAAGTTGCCTCAGATAATTGCAAAAATTGAAAGAAAAGAAGCAATCAAAAATATTGCAGAAATAATTGAAGCGTCCGATGCGGTGATGGTAGCCAGAGGCGATCTTGGAATTGAAATGAATGAAAATCGCGTGGTGATTTATCAAAAAGAAATTATTGCTAAGTGCCTGCGGTCAGCCGTGCCAGTTATTGTGGCCACACAAATGCTCAATTCGATGATTGAAAATCCTTTGCCAACTCGAGCGGAAGTTTCAGACGTGTCTAATGCGGTGATTGATCACGCCGACGCCGTGATGCTTTCTGGGGAAACAGCCAATGGCAAATATCCCGCGCAAGCAGTCAAGGCGATGAGCGACATAATTAGTAATACCGAACGATCACCTTTTGATGATTTGGAACATGGTTTTTTGGGGGACAAAAATAAATCTACGTCTTCTGCTGTGGCTAATTCAGCCCATGAACTTTTGAAAGATACCAAGGCCAAAGCGATTGTGGTGGCCAGCGTGAGTGGTTTTACCGCGCAAATGATTTCTCGTCATCGTCCAGAAAGTCCGATTTTTGTCATGACTAACAATGAAAAAACACATAATCAATTGAGTTTAGTTTGGGGTGTGCAGAGCTTTGTTTTGCCGGACTGCGAAACGATTGATGAACTTATTGATATTTCAATTAAGATTCTAAAGACCAAGAAAAAGGTTAATCTTAAGGATAAATTAGTCATCGTAATGGGTCGCCCGCACGTCACCAAAGAACATATGAGTTTGGTGAAGGTGGAAGAGGTGAGGTAGCCCTTACGAATTACGAATTTATACGAATGTACGAATATACAAATAAAATTATTTTTAAAAGAAAAGAATTGGTTAGCGCCAATTCTTTTTTTGTGGTATAATAAATTCATGAAACATGTAACATAAAACATGAAACATAAAACAAATAAAAAATATTAAAATAAAATAATATGTTCAAAAAAAACAAACAAACCTCTGCCTCATCGGCAGGCAAGAAAAATAAAAAAGATGCTTTTGTGTTGTGGTTTAAGGAATTGGGAATTGAGGACATTGAGTTTGGTGGCGGGAAAAATGCGTCGCTTGGGGAGATGTATTCTAATTTGAAAGGCAAGGGGATAAAGGTGCCAAATGGTTTTGCAATTACTTCCAAGGCTTACCGTTATTTTATCTCGGAAAATAATCTGGACGGAAAAATTAAAAAAATTCTAAGAGGGTTGGACACTGGCAGTATGGTGAACTTGGCCAAGAGGGGACATCAAATTCGAGAATTGATTCTTTCGGCCCAATTTCCAGAGGATCTTCGCAATGAAATTGTGGAAAATTATGCCAAATTGTCTAAGGAATATGCAAGGCACAAAGATTTTCGCATTACTTGGGACAAAGATGACCACACCAATCATTTTGCAGGCGGAGTAGATGTGGCGGTGCGTTCTAGCGCCACAGCCGAAGATTTGGTGGATGCCTCATTTGCTGGTCAACAAGAATCATATCTGAATATAGTTGGGGAATATAATCTTTTGGAATCAGTCAAAAAATGTTTCGCTTCACTTTTCACTGATCGCGCGATTTCATATCGCGTGGACAAAAAATTTGATCATTTTGCCATCGCTCTTTCAGTGGGTGTGCAAAAAATGATCAGATCAGATGAGGCGGTGAGTGGTGTGATGTTTACCATCGACACGGAATCAGGCTTCCAAGACGCGGTAGTGATAAATGGATCTTGGGGTCTCGGAGAAAATATCGTCAAAGGTAAGGTGACGCCGGATGAATTTATCGTGCATAAACCAACACTTAAGGATGGTTTCAAATCAATTATTGGCAAGAAAATGGGAAGCAAGGAAAATAAATTAATCTATAGTGTCGGAGGAAATTCTTCTACCCAAAATGTTTTGGTGCCAATGGAAGATCGCAAAAAATTTGCGCTCACGGATGAAGAAGTTTTGCAGTTGGCAACTTGGGGAACAAAAATTGAAGAGCATTACAAAAAACCAATGGACATAGAGTGGGCCAAAGACGGTCGAAACAATGAGCTATATATCGTCCAAGCTCGACCAGAAACAGTGGAATCGCAAAAAGACAAAAATTTCTTAGAAGAATATATTTTGCGGGAAAAAGGTAAGTTGCTTTGCCAAGGCTCAGCAGTGGGTGGAAAAATCGGGCAAGGACAAGCTAATGTGATAAAGAATGTGGCAAAAATTGCTCAGTTTAAAAAAGGACAAGTGCTTGTCACTGAAATGACTGATCCGGATTGGGAGCCGATTATGAAAATAGCCAGCGCTATTGTCACAAATTCCGGCGGGCGAACATCGCACGCGGCGATTGTAAGTCGAGAATTGGGAATTCCGTGTATTGTGGGAGTGGGCAATGCTACACACACTATCAAGGATGGACAAAATGTAACGGCTAGTTGCGCTGAAGGAGAAGAAGGCAAAATCTATGAAGGACTTTTGAAATATGAAATCAAAAGAACTAATTTGAAACATTTACGAAAAACTAAAACCAGGATAATGATGAATGTGGGCAATCCTGATCAAGCTTTCGATCTTTCTTTTATTCCAAATGACGGCGTAGGATTGGCAAGAGAAGAGTTTATCATCACAGAGTACATCAAAATTCATCCAATGGCCCTTAAGCATTTTGAGAAAATAAAGGACAAAGAGGAAAGAAGAAAAATAGAAGAAATCACGCAGGGTTATGGAAATAAGGAAGAGTTTTTTGTGGATAAATTGGCTGAAGGCATCGGCCGAATTGGCGCCGCTTTTTTTCCAAAAGATGTGATTGTTCGAATGTCTGATTTTAAAACTAATGAATACTCCACCCTGATTGGTGGGAAAAATTTTGAACCAGCCGAAGAAAATCCGATGATTGGTTGGCGCGGAGCTTCACGCTATTATGACGCTGATTATGTGGATGGCTTTGCCTTAGAATGTCGCGCTTTCAAAAAAGTGCGAGAAGTAATGGGACTTACGAACGTCAAAATTATGATTCCATTTTGTCGAACAATAGAAGAAGGAAAAAAAGTTTTGGCGCAAATGAAAAAACATGGACTAGAGCGAGGCAGGAAAGGTTTGGAAGTTTATGTGATGTGTGAGATTCCATCCAATGTTATTTTGGCGCATGAATTTGCCAAAATTTTTGATGGCTTTTCAATTGGTTCTAATGACCTTACTCAACTTACGCTTGGGGTAGATCGAGACAGTGCCAAAGTGGCGCATGTGTATGACGAGAGAAATGAGGCTGTCAAAGAACTGATTCGCCAAGTAATTAGAAAAGCCCACATTGCCAAAAGAAAAGTCGGAATTTGCGGACAAGCACCATCGGATTTTCTGGATTTTGCCAAATTCCTCGTAGAAGAAGGCATTGATTCAATTTCTTTGAATCCCGACACAGTCATTAAGACTACAATTGAGATTGGAAAGATGGAGAAATAAAACTTACAATTTAGTAAAGAAATATCACATTGGCGTATGGGTGGTATTTTTTTATACACAAGATTGGTGGTATGGCTTAGTTGCATATTGAAAATATTGTGATATAATATAAGCAATATGACTAGGATAAAATTTAAAAAAGGATTGCAGTCTAAATTCTTGAGCAGTTGTTTTAATCTGAGCGGATTAAGCTGGATTGAAATTGCAAAAAAAATAGAAATTTCCCAAAGAACATTATTAGATTGGAGACGAGAAAAATATACTATATCCCAAAAGGCATTGGAAAAATTAGTTAAATTAGCTGGGAAATCTTTAAAAATTCCACAATATACGGTACTTCCTGATTATTGGAGTATTGAAAAAGCTGCTAAAATTGGTGGTAAAGTGACGGCTGAAAAATATGGTGGTCCTGGCACTCCAGAGGGGAGGAAAAAAGGAGGAGAAATTTCTCAAAAAAAACGCAAATTATTTCCAGAATTATATTCGAATTGTAATTTACGTAAAATTATTTCTATTCCTCGAAAATCTTCTGCTCTAGCCGAATTTATGGGTATATTTTTAGGGGACGGTGGGTTTAGTAATGATTTTCAGATTGCCATTTCTTTTAACAGAATAAATGGACAAAATTATTATGAAAAAGTTGAAAAGTTGATTGAAAATCTTTTTGGAATCAAATCGGTGGTATATAAATTGTCCTCTCCTGTGAGTAAAAATGTCATAAGATTGGTGGCATCTTCAGTTGAGTTAGTTGAATTTTTAGAAAAAAATAAAATAAAGAAAGGGAATAAAGTTAGGAATCAAGTTGATGTTCCTAATTGGATCAAAAAAAATGCAAAATATTCCAAAGACTGCTTGAGAGGATTGATTGACACGGATGGCGGAGTCTATTACCATCAACATAGTAATGGCAAGTGGGAATCTTTTAATATAGGATTATGTTTTACGAATAAATCAAAGCCATTATTGGCTTTTGTAGAGAAAGTATTGATTTCTGAAGGGTTTCATCCCAAAAGAAGCTGGAGTGGTGATAATATTTTTCTTTATAGAGAAGCAGAGGTTTTACGATATGAAAGAGAAATAGGTTTTACTAATATACATCAGAAGAAAAGGTTGCTAGACTATTTAAAAATTAAAAAAAGGAAGGGTGCAAGAGTGGTTTAATTGGCACGCTTGGAAAGCGTGTGTGGGGCAACTCACCGAGGGTTCGAATCCCTCCTCTTCCGCCCACTACATTTTTTATCGAGCAGACCGATGAGTCTCGAAAAAGATGAACAAAAAAACAGCAGTCGCTTGACCGCTGTTTTTTGTTGCTAGTCTAATTTATTTTACAAAGCAATCTCTTAAAATTGGAGACCCTATAGTAGCGCTATCTCCCTTACCAATCAAAGTTACTTGGTTTCCTTTTTTGAGAGTAAGTACTTTATCTTTCTCGCTTTCTTTCATATAGCACATTAGACCACTAAAATCATATTCGCCATCAGAAAGTCTAACGATCATTTCATTATCAGTAATTCCATTATCGACACCGGTAACTTTTCCTGATACTTCAATAATTTTTCCTTTATATTTTGCATCAGCAGATACTTCATTTTCAGAATATTCTTTTGAGATAACTGCGCTTGTCACGGCAATCTGCGGAACTAATTTTTCGGGTTCTGCTGGTTTTGTTTCAGCTGTTTTTTGCTCTTTCTCTTGTGCTGGTTGTTTCTTGTCTGTATCTTCGCCAAAGCTACCGATAATACTGATAAGAATAATAACTCCAATTGTTATTACCCACCATTTTTTATACCACGCCTTTTTTGCTGGAACGTTTTGAGTCTGTTCCTGAGACTGATTTTGATCACTCATAATCATTTTATTTGTTAATAATTATTCCGACTTATTTAATTCCCGATTTTGAGTACACAAAAGGCCCCACGAATCGGGCGACATTTCCTTTCGAAAATGCCCAGTAATTCTTTCGAATCACTGACCTAAGTAATAAGTGCCGACCATGAGGCCGTCTCTATTACTTAGGATTTATTATTGTGCCATGCTCACATCCAAAGATATGAGTTTAGGCAATGTTGTCAATATAACTATATCGCTAATCTATTTTTTAATCAACAGCTGTATTCTAAAAATAATTGTTGACATTATTGGCAGATGTGGTAGAATAATGATATAATATCACTAGAATAAAAATATGAAAAAGAAAAAAATAGCTAAAGTTTTTACGAAAAAAAAGAATCAGCAAATTATTCCAAGTAAATTTACTCAAGCCGAAAGCGAGGTAATGCTTGCTTTAACCAGAGGAAAAGATACAGTAGAACTTCATTTTGATTACGAGGGAGAGACTATTTGGGCAACTCAAAATACCATTGCTGAGCTATTTGCAACAAGTAAACAAAATATCAGTAAGCATATAGCAAAAATATATCAGGAAAAAGAATTGTTGCCAGATCGAACTGTCAACCAAAAGTTGACAGTTCAAAATGAGGGTTCAAGACAGGTTAAGCGCGAGGTAGATTTTTATAATTTAGATGTAATTATTGCCGTTGGATATAGAATTAATTCTAAAATCGCCACTTGTTTTCGCCAATGGGCTACCGCTCGGTTGAATGAGTTTATTATCAAAGGATTTACAATGGATGATAACCGTCTCAAAAAACACGGTAGTCGATACTTTGATGAATTGATTGCTCGCATCCGCGATATTCGCAGTAGTGAGAGAAATCTTTATCAAAAAGTAACAGATATCTATGCTACGGCGATTGATTATGAATATAATTTAGATATTTCGAAAACATTTTTTGCTACAGTCCAAAATAAAATGCATTTTGCAGTGACTGGTAAAACAGCCGCAGAAATTATCTATGAGCGAGCCAATAGTGCCTTGCCGTATATGGGACTCTTGAGTTTTAAGGGAAAGTATCTTATTCAAGCTGACATAGCAATTGCAAAAAATTATTTAAATGAAGAAGAATTACAAAGCCTTAATTTATTAGTTGATGCTTATTTATCATTTGCAGAAATTCAGGCAACTCGGCGTGTTGCTATGCGTATGGCTGATTGGGTTAAAAAATTAGATGAGTATCTTCATTTTGCCTCATATGAAGTCTTGAATAATACTGGAAAAATTAGTCATGATCAAGCTCTTAAAAAAGCCAATAAAGAATATGCGAAATATTCTGGAAAACTAATGAAAGATTTTGAATCTGATTTTGATCGAGAAGTAAAAAAGCTTTTAGAAATAAAAAAGAAAAAATAATTTTAAAAAACAATATGAAAAAAGAAAAAGGACTGGTTATTTTTGAGCGGAAAAAGCTTTAGAAAAATACCGGAACGAAAAAGGTTAACAGGGAAATAGTTATATTCTATGATTCTTGACAGGCTGGGAATTTCTTGTAAAATGTAATTAGCAGTCTAATATTGCGAGTGCTAATTATTAATTTTAAAAAAATATGGAAAAGGGAAAAATAAAACCGTTGGGAGAAAATGTGCTCATTGAATCTCAAACGGCCAAGAAAAAAACCGAGCAAGGAATTTATCTGCCGGAAACAGGAACAAAAGAAACTCCGCAAGAAGGAAAAATTATTGCAATCGGAGAAGCCAAGGAGATAAAAGTCAAAAAAGGCCAGACGGTAATTTTTCGGCCTTATAGCGGAACAGATATTAAAGTGGGAGATAAAAAATATATAATTTTAAAAAACGAAGACATTTTGGCAGTGTTGGAATAAATTTTTTAATATGGCTATCCCGCACCAATTCCAATAAAGATTTTTTTTAAGAGTGAGTTTTGTGCGTGTAATCACCTTCGGTTTAGTTTTTAATTAATATAAAATTTATAGCGAATTGGTGCAGGGATGCTCATTTTTGTTCCTGCTCGCTTCGCTCACAGATAAATATGGCAAAGCAAATTGAAATAGGGGTGGAAGCGAGAAAAAAAATTAAAATTGGTATCGATAAGGTGGCCAACACTGTAAAAGCGACACTTGGTCCACGCGGACGCAATGTTATTTTAGACAAGGGTTTTGGTTCACCGGTAATCACTAACGACGGCGTGTCGATTGCCAAAGAAATTGAACTAGAAGATAAATTAGAAAATATCGGGGCGCAACTGGTGAAAGAAGCGGCTAGCAAAACTAATGATGTGGCGGGAGACGGCACCACTACTTCGACTGTCATCACTCAAGCGCTGGTGGAACAAGGTTTGAAATTTGTGGAAACGGGTATTAGTCCAATTGGCATTCGCCATGGAATGGAATCAGCTAAAAATGATATCATTGCGATTCTCAAAAAAAATTCTAAAAAAATAAATTCCAAAGAAGAAATTGCCCAAGTGGCAACTATTTCCGCGGAAAGTCAAGAAACAGGAGAAATGATTGCTTTAGTAATGGAAGAAGTGGGAAAAGACGGAGTGATCACAGTAGAAGAATCGCAAACTTTTGGACTTTCTAAAGAAATTGTTAAAGGAATGAATTTTGATAAAGGCTATATTTCTCCGTATATGATTAGTAATGTCGAAGAACAAATTTCCGAATTGAAAGATCCATACATTCTCATCACGGACAAAAAGATTTCCGCTATTTCTGATATTTTGCCAATTTTGGAAAAACTAGCTCAAGGTGGGAAAAAAGAATTAGTAATTATCGCTGAAGATGTGGAAGGTGAAGCTTTGGCAACACTAGTAGTTAACAAATTACGAGGAGTATTGAATGTTTTGGCAATCAAAGCACCAGAATTTGGCGAAGGGAAAAAAGCTTTATTGGAAGATATTGCGATTTTGACTGGCGGACAAGTAGTGAGTGAAGAAAAAGGAATGGAACTTAAGACAGTGGAAATTTCAATGTTAGGAAAAGCGCAAAAAGTTATTTCTTCCAAAGAGGATACCACTATTGTTGGTGGGGCAGGCAAGAAAAAAGAAATTGAAAATAGAGTGTCCCAGATAAAAATGCAAATAGAAAACTCCGACAATAATTATGACAAGGAAAAATTGAAAAAAAGATCCGCCAAACTTTCTGGTGGCGTGGCAGTTATTCGCGTTGGAGCAGCAACTGAAACCGAATTGACTTATATCAAACACAAAATGGAAGATGCTCTTAGCGCTACTCGGGCAGCGGTGGAGGAAGGAATTGTAGCGGGAGGAGGCGTGGCGCTGGCCAAAGCAGCTCAAGAATTGAAAAATAAAAATCAACGAAATGGAAATTACGAATTTCAAGCTGGTTACGAAGCGCTAATTCAAGCACTTAGCGAGCCATTGAAACAAATTGTAATTAATGCCGGCAAAAAAAGCGCGGATGTAGTTTTGGATAAAATAATTTTGTCTACGGGAGCTAATTTTGGTTATGATGCTCTGCAAGATAAATATCTGGATGATATGATAAAATCAGGTATCATTGATCCGCTTAAAGTTACTCGAACTGCGCTAGAAAATGCAGTTTCAATTGCTGTTATGCTGTTGACTACTGAAGCGGTGGTGACTGATTTACCAGAAAAAAAAGAAGCGCATAATCATAATGACGGTATGCCGGGATACGGTGGAATGATGTAGTTTTTATTTTTTTGCAATTTTTTGCCTATTTTATTGTAGTATAGTACGATTATACTATATGGGAACTGATATAGAAGAAATAAAATCTAAACTCAATATAGTCGATATTTTGGGCGAATATATCAAGCTAGACAAGGCCGGCTCAAACTGGCGGGCGCTTTGTCCTTTTCATAATGAAAAATCCCCCTCTTTTATGGTGAGTGAAGAAAAGCAATTTTGGCATTGTTTCGGTTGTCAGAAATCAGGGGATATTTTTGGTTTTGTGATGGAAATGGAAGGGTTGGAATTTCGGGAAGCATTGAAAACGCTCGCGGAAAAAGCTGGAGTGAAACTGCAAAGCTATAGCCCACAAAAAGAAGAAGAAAAAAATCGGACGCTCGAGATTTTGGAATTAGCTACAAAATTTTATGAAATTCAGCTTTGGAAAGGAGAAGGAAAGGAAAAAATCTTAACTTATCTTCGAGAAAGAGGTTTGAAAGACGAAACCATTAAGGAATTTCGTCTCGGCTATGCGCCGAAAGGGTGGCGGAATATCTTGACTTTCTTGATTGGTCGCGGATATAAAACAGAAGAGATAAATAAAACTGGATTGTTGGTGCAAAAAAATAATGCCGAAGGGACATCAAATGTCCATAATGGACATTTGATGTCCAGCTATTACGATAGATTTCGTGATCGAATTATTTTTCCAATTGGAGATTTTTCAGGAAAAGTGTTGGGCTTTACAGCACGAGTAACTCCAGGGAGCGATGAATCGCAGGCAAAATATGTTAATACACCAGAAACGGAAAATTATCATAAAAGCCGGGTTTTGTATGGTTTGGATAAGGCTAAAGCTCAAATAAAAAAACAGGATAGCGTTCTTTTGGTGGAAGGTAATATGGATGTGATCGCCTCGCATCAGGTGGGGATAAAAAATACAGTGGCAGTTTCTGGCACAGCCTTAACGGAAGATCAAATTAATATTATAAAAAGATACACAAAAAACATTCAAATGTTTTTTGATATGGATAGTGCTGGTGAAAATGCTACCAAGAAAAGTGTAAAATTATGCTTAGCCAGCGGTATGATGGTGCGGATTGTGAACTTAGAACGGGGAAAAGATGCGGCCGATATGGCCAAAGAAAATCCAAAAGAACTTGAAAAAAATGTAGCCCAAGCTTTGCCAGCGATGGAATATTTTTTTCAAAAAACTTTCAAGAAATTTGATAAAAATAATTTAGAAGGGAAGAAAAAGATAACCGAAGAATTATTAGAAATGGTGTCTATTTTGGAAAATGAAGTAGAAAAAAATTATTGGATAAAAAAAATTGGAGAAGATTTGGATATTTCAGAAAAAGCATTGACGGACGAGCTCAAAAAGATTAGTCTTAAAGATAAGTCTAAACTAATTTCAAGTACGCTAGATAATTTGAAAACACAAGAGCCAATAGCAAAAAAAGAAATGTTGCTGGGTGAACTTATGGGACTAATGCTGGTTTATCCTACTATTTGGAAAGAAGCTAGTAGAAGGATAAGTGAGGAAAATTTCAATTTTAAAAATGAACTATTTGATTTGATGCTGGAAAAAGGCGAAAAGACAAATTTTGATTTCGCTTCTTTTATCAATGAAATAGGGGATAAGGTTGAGATAAATCAAAAAGCCCAAAATATTTTTTCTCAAAAAAAATATCGACTGGATCTTAATAATAATGTGGAAGAGATAAACTTACCCGATCCAATGGATGAGTTTGAAAATTATTTTCGTGAAATCAAAAAAGAAAGCAAAAAAGAAGAGCTGGATCGCATAAGTAATGATTTGAAAATTGCCGAGAAATCGGGCGACAAGGAAGCCAAGATTTTTTTATGCCAAGAATCCGGCCGAATTACCAAAGAACTGTATGAGTTGGAAGAAAAGAAATAAAATGTAATTCAATTATTTAAATATTTTTTATGGCTAAGACTAAAAAGAGTTTAAAAATAAAAAATAAAAAAAACAAAAGAATGCCAAATAAAAAAATGCGCAAAAAAATTAAGAATGCGCCAAAAAAGAAGGCTAAGAAAAAAAAGATTGTAAGAAAAAGTAGAGGAAAATTGAAAAATAATACTAGAAAAAAAGCGAAAGCCAAAAAACCTAAGAAAATTTCCGCATCAGCGGAAGAAAAAAATTCCAAAAAGCGCGGAGAAATCGACGAGTTAGTTTATCGTGGAAAACAAAGGGGTTTTATCACGGAAGATGAAATTTTGCATGTTATTCCAGATGCGGAAAGAGAGATTGAAAAATTGGAAGAACTGTATGAAAAATTGGAAAAGAAAAATATCCGCGTGGTGAATTCTGATGAAATGATTCGAATGGAAACAGACAAAATTTCCGAGGACTTAGACGAACAAAAAAATTCTAAAAAGAAAACAAGAAAATCAACGCCAGAAATAGGGAACATAGAGGAAGCTTCTTCTGATTTGGTGCAGATGTATTTGCGAGAAATTGGTCGAGTGGATCTTTTGAGCACCGAAGAAGAAATATCTCTAGCTAAAAGAATTGAAAAACAAGATTCAATGGCCAAACAAAGACTCACGGAAGCTAATCTTCGACTGGTGGTGAGTATTGCTAAAAAATATGTCGGTCGCTCGCACAATCTTTCACTTTTAGATCTAATTCAAGAAGGCAACATTGGACTTTTTCGCGCCGTGGAAAAATTTGATTATCGTAAAGGCTATAAATTTTCCACTTATGCTACTTGGTGGATTCGCCAAGCAGTGACGCGGGCGTTAGCTGACCAATCGCGGACAATTCGTATTCCCGTACATATGGTAGAAACGATCAATAAATATACCCAAATTACCCGAAGACTGGTGCAAGATCTCGGACGCGAACCACTTCCAGAAGAAATTGCGGTGGAAATGGGAATTGAAGTGGACAAAATTCGTCACATCCAAAAAATTTCTCAAGAAACAGTTTCTCTGGAAACTTCTGTGGGGGACTCTGATGACGACTCGGTGCTCGGAGATTTTATCGAAGACACTGAAACTGTGATGCCTAATCAAATTGCCAGTCGCAAAATGCTCAAGGAACATGTGACGGAAATTTTGAAAGATCTCACTCCGCGCGAACAAAAAATATTGAAAATTCGTTTTGGCTTGGAAGATGGCGTGACGCATACTTTGGAAGAAGTGGGACAGGAGTTTGGCGTGACCCGCGAACGAATCCGTCAGATTGAGGCCAAGGCGCTAGAAAAAATCCGTGATCATAAAACGATTAAGAAACTTCGAGATTACTAATTTACGAAAATACCTGCCCGCAATGCTACGCAAAGCGTTGCAGGTGGGCTAATTGAGCGAAAATACGAATAAAAACGAAAATGGATTAATAATTTCGCCAGATTCGTACTTTCGTAAATAGCTATTGACATTTTTTTTACATTTGGTAAAATAAAATTGTTATGAAAAACATGCAAACAAAATTATCCTTTATATTGTCTGTGATTATTTTGCTGGTCTTTGAGACCGGCCTTGGTTTGCATGAAATGAAAAAAGCATAAAATAGTCAAAATCATTTCAAATATACCAAAGCCGATCTCGTAAAAAAGACCGGTTTTTTGTTCCTTGAAAGAAAACTAATAGTCAAAGCGATAATTTCGTAAAACTCGAAATTATTGGTTTGGCTGTTAGGTAAATTTGTAAACAAAATTAAAATAATTCAGGAGGGTAAAGTCATGGATATTATTTTAAAAAGAATATTGGAACATAACGATGAAGAAAAAACTAAAGTTTATCCGGGTAGATACACTTTGATTCTTGTTTTAATTCAAGACATTAGCTCTGGTCTTGAAAAGGGATTATATTTTTTTGTATCAAATGACCCAATTATGGAAGGAATATGTATAGAATATTGGATGTTTCATATATTAAAAAATATGGGCTTCATTGAAATAAAAAAATATTAAAATTGGGAGAAGAAAATGAATCATAATAAAGAAGAGATTGTTGATAATTCTAAGAAAGAACAATTTGCAGAGGTGATTGACAATCCTCCAAGAATGGATTTGTCAGAAGCCTTATTAAGAGCAAATCTTAAAAAAGGCGGAGCAGACAGGTTTGCGGAAATATTGACGATTAAAAAATAAAACGAGAGAGACCCTCTCAAAAAAATCTGGCAAGCCCAAATGTCTTACAAAGATGCCATCTAAATAGATGGTTTGGGCTAAAAGGATTAAAACATAATCCTGCCGATAAAACAGGAGAAAAGTGCCGTGATCGCTTTTCTCCTGAATCTCAAAAATCAAGTCAGTTTTTATATATAGTTGACAAAAAAATAAGAGGTGCTAAAATAATTGAGTTCACCCTAACACCATTTTTTGAAAAAAATATATTTTCGAGAATATCTTAAGACGAAGTCGCTTCGCTTTCAAATAATTTATTAAAAGAGTTTTTGCTGAAAATGGTGTGGGGTAAATAATATGTCAAAACAATCTGTTCAAAAATTTTATAGCTTTTCTTACTTTTATTTCTGGTTTAGCCAGATCGGTTTTGTTTTGCATAAAATGAAAGCATAAATATAAAATTTCATTTTAGTCAGACCAAAGCCGATCTCACGCGAGACCGGTTTTTTTGTTCTTTAAAAATGTTTTTTGAAGTTTTGATGGTTAAAATAATGGTTTTATTAAATCATAGAATTTTTATTTTAACCGTCAAAACTAACCCAAGAAAAAAACCACAACTAAAGGAGAAGAAAATGAGCTCAAATGAAAAAGAAAAAGATGAAAAAGACTTTGCCCAAAAAAAATTCGATGCAAGAATTGAAAAACTTTGCAAAGAAGTCGAAACAACCCAAACAACAGATGGACACCTGATAATAAAAAAAACAGGAAAAGTTGCAACAATAAGAGGCCAAGACCCAAATAATTTATTAGTGGGAATCAGTCTCTTATTGGAAGAAAATTATGAAGTAAAGTTTGTTTCTATGAATGGATGTTTTTACGCTTTTCTTGAAAAATAAAAAAGAAGGAGGTAATAGAAATATGAAATCTCCTGGGCCATGGGACGGAGACGATATCGATTTAGGGGAAAATAATCCTCCTCCCGAAGTTGAATTTAGTTGGGAAAAAAAACAAGAAACAAAAGATTCTGAATGAATCTTCAAAGCAATGGTGGACGGCTTCGTCCACCATTGCCCCAAACCATCCTAAAGCCGAGCTTTAGGATTTTTTTTATGTTTGAAATAGTTGACAGGATCTCATAGTAGTATATGATGTACCTAGGGGGGAGGTATTATATAAATTTTTAATTTTTAAACTACAAATATGGGAGAGAATAAAAACACAATAACAGCCTTGAAAAAGGCGCATAGTCATCTGGGTAATGTGATAAAAATGGCAGAAAACAAAGAATATTGCATTGATATTTTGCAACAGAATTTAGCGGTGATTGGACTTTTGAAATCAGCTAATGCCAAAATTTTGGAAGGACATTTAAATAGTTGTTTTCAAAATGCTATGCGAGGAACTAATGAAAAAAGAAAAAAAGAAATGATTGAGGAGATTTTGGTAATTAACAAATTGAGTAAATAATAGTAAATAAAATGAAAAAGAAAATATACATCAAGGGAATGCACTGCGTAGCCTGTGAAAAAATTCTCGAGGATGAATTAGCGCATGTTCCTTTCGTGAAAGAAGTGAAGGCCGATAGAAAAAAAGGTGAGGTGGAAATTCGCTATGGAGAAAAAGAGCCTAGCACTTTGGCTATTAAAGAAATGGTAAAAAAAATTGGTTATGAAGCGCAAGAAGTCCCTTTTGATTTTGAGAAAAAATCAAGGACAGAAAAAATATTGCAAAATTTTAATGCGGTTTTGATAGTTATTTTTTTATTTATTATCTATAGAATTTTTCAAAATTTTGAGATAATGGATAAAATAAATATTCAAAGTGATGAGCTGACTTACGGTATAGCTTTTTTGATTGGACTAGCAGCGTCAGTTTCAACTTGTTTGGCTATTGTTGGCGGGGTAGCGATTGCTTTTTCTGAAAAATATCAAAGTGAAGGACGAGGATTTTATGAAAATGCCGTTAAGCCGAATATTCTTTTTCATATAATCCTCGTCCTTCATTTTTTTGTTCTTGGCGGACTGCTCGGCCTTATCGGTGGAGAGATAAATATTAGTGGAAATTTCGTGGCAATTTTCACTATAATAATTGCGATTATAATGGGAATGCTTGGGTTGAATATTTTGGGAATTATCCCATCAATTTCCAATTTTGGATTGAGAATGCCAAAGAAATTAACTCAAAAATGGTCGGCACTCAAAAGGTCAGAACGAAAAACAGCGCCTTTGTTTTTGGGTGGACTTACCTTTTTTCTACCTTGCGGATTTACGCAGAGTATGCAAATTTTTGCGCTAACTTCGGGTAGTTTTTTTGCAGGCGGATCAATCTTATTTTTATTCGCTTTAGGAACAGTGCCAGCGCTTCTTATTTTAGGCATAACAACTTCTTGGGCTAAGGGAAAAGGCGTAGTGGTTTTTCAAAAAGTTGTCGGAATAATAATTATTTTGTTTGCTATTTATGCTTTCAATTCCGGACTGGCTTTGCGTGGCGGGAATAAAAATATTTTTCAAATTCAAACTAAATTAGAAGAAAATAAAATCAATAATAATAATAATAATAATAACGAACAAATTGTTAGGATGAGCATAACTAGTCGAGGTTTCATTCCGAGCACGCTGAAAATTAAAAAGGGCGTACCAGTTGAATGGATTATAAATGGAAATCAGATTTCGGGTTGTACGAATAAAATAATTATTCCAAGTCTGAATATTTCGCAAGGAATTAATTATGGGGAAAATGTTGTGCGGTTTACGCCTAATAAAACCGGCGAAATTCCATTTAGTTGTTGGATGGGAATGGTGAAGGGAAAGTTTATCGTTGAATAAAAATTCACCCTGTTAAATAATTTTAATTTTTTAAAAAAAATTAAAATTAGATTTGTATATATTTAAAATTAACAATAGATAGGATAATTAATAATAATTTAAATTAAGTTGTATCTTTATAGAAAGCTACAAATCTTATTTAACAGGGTAAATGAATAAAAAAATAATTCTAAAAATTTCTGGCATGACTTGTGCAAGCTGTGCGCTTAGTAATGAAAAAAAATTAGTCAAAACTAAAGGAATAATTTTGGCTTCAGTTAATTTTGCTTCAAAAAATGCGCAAATAGAATATAATCCAAAATTAATTGATGAAAATAAAATAAAAAAAATAATCAAAGATAATGGCTATAACATTGAAGAACATGGCGAGCATCATCATGAGATGGAGAATATAACAAAAAATTGGAACAGTTTTATTTGGTCAGCAGTTTTGAGTGCGCCGGTACTTTTGGAAATGTTTTATAAATTTAGATTGGGTCGAAATATTTTGGGCATTGATTTGGTTATGTGGGTCCATCTTTTCTTAGCGACAATTGTTGTTTTTGTTTTTGGTTGGCGTTTTCATCGCACAATGCTTCTGAAGCTCAAAAAGTTTGAAGCTAATATGGACACCTTAGTTTCAATTGGAACTCTGGTAGCCTATTTTTTTAGCTTGTGGGCATTTTTTGCCGGTCAAGAGGGTTATTTGGAATCAGCGGTAGCCATTATCACGCTCATTCTTTTGGGTAAATATTTTGAAAGTCTAAGTATGGGACGAGCAGGAGAAGCGATGAGAAAACTCATGGAATTTGGAGTGAAATATGCTCGGGTAATTGATGTGCAAAATAAAGAAGAAATGATTGAAATTGACAAGGTGAAAATTGGCGATATCCTTCTTGTGAAACCGAGTGAAAAAATTCCGCTTGACGGAGAAATAATTTCAGGTGTTTCTAGTGTGGACGAATCAATGCTCACAGGCGAATCCTTGCCAGTAGAAAAAAAAATAGGTGAAAAAGTATATGGCGCAACCATAAATCAGGATGGCGTGATAAGAATCAAAGTGACCCAGATTGGCGACGGTACAGTGCTCGCACAAATAATTAAAACTGTGGAAGAAGCACAAATGTCCAAGGCGCCCATTCAAAAATTAGCTGACAAGATTTCGAGCTATTTTTCTCCCGCTATTATTCTTCTATCGCTGGCCACATTTTTGGGATGGTATTTCTTTTCTGGTAATATTTCTCTTTCAATAATAAACGCCGTGGCTGTTTTAGTTATCGCATGTCCATGCGCTCTCGGACTCGCCACGCCAACGGCGATTATGGTAGGAACTGGGCGTGGTGCAAAAAAAGGCATACTTTTCAAAAATAGCGAAAGCTTTGAAAGAGCTAAGAAAATTTCCATTGTAGTTTTTGATAAAACTGGCACACTTACTCAAGGGAAACCGGAAGTCAAAAAAATTATAGTTAATACAGAGGAAAATTTTTCAGAAAGTTCAGTTTTGAAAATCGCCGCATCTCTTTCGATTAATTCCGAGCACCCAATTTCTAGTGCGATTAATAGTTACATCAAAGAAAAAAATATTACTCTGGCGCAGTTAGAAGAAATTAAGGAAGAAAAAGGCAAAGGACTTTCAGCAATTTGCCAAGAGCATAAAACCAGTTTGCTTTTAGGCAACAAAAAATTACTAGAAGATTATGGCGTGGATCTGACTTGGGTGAAAAATAGTTTAAATGAAGATAATCAAATGGACGGTTCATATCTTTTTGTAGCGCATAGCAAAAAAGTAATTGGCGCAATTGTGGTGGCGGACAAAGCTAGAGCTGAAGCCAAACAAGTTATTGAAAAAATAAAGAAAATGAAAATTGCTGTGGCAATGATAACAGGGGACAGCAAAAAAACGGCTGAAGTTATTGGGAAAGAATTAGGCATAGAAAAAATAATTGCTGAAGTTTTGCCAGATGAAAAATCTAAGGAAATAAAAAAATTACAAGAAGAGGGTGAGGCGGTAATTTTTGTAGGAGATGGGATAAACGATGCGCCAAGTTTGGTGCAAGCTGATCTTGGAATTGCTATGGGCAGTGGCACTGACATTGCCAAGGAAGCGGGGCAAATTATTCTCTTGGAAAGCAATTTGGAAAAAGTGGTGGAAGCAATTGAAATTTCCAGAACTACTTTTCACACTATCAAACAAAATTTATTTTGGGCTTTTTTCTATAACATTGTGGCTATTCCGCTAGCTGTTTTTGGATTTTTGTCTCCCGCCATTGCTGCGGGCGCAATGTCGCTTAGCTCGGTATCGGTGGTGTTGAATAGTCTTCGAATTTATAGGAAAAAGTAGAATATTATAATTTTCATAGATAAAAAAATACTACCGTATTCTAGTATACGGTAGTAAGATAGCTTTTTTAAATCTTCCTAATATTGAATGTTAGAGTAAAGTTATTGGTAAACCTTATTATAATAAATTCCAACATCGGCGATCCATTTAGAAACGCTTTCGTCGCTATGCCCAGTACAATTCCAACCGCACTTCCAAACAATCATTTCTTCTGGCGTGGATAACTCGGAATCATTGATAAGTGCGCTTATTCTTTTACCAACTACATTGACCGCTTCGCGAGGACTGGAAAAACAAGTGTAGCCACTGGGTGTCATATTTTCACTTTGTCCACGGTAGCCCCAATAATTGAAACAATCTTTTCCATTAAGCTTAGGAGAATATTTTCCCCAATTACTTTCTTTCTTGGCAATACCAATGAGAAAAGCAGCGGTTCTTTTTTCTTTAGTAGAAATATAGGGGGCCATTTTTTCCATTGGATAGCCAGCCAATAAAACATTAATATTTTTTTCCAAAGGAGTGGTGATTTTTGTTTTTATTTCCGGTTTTACAATTGAAAGTGATCGGGTATAATCTAAAATTAAAATATCATAAAAAAGCGCCAAAATGACCATAAATAAAAGCACAGCTTTTTTATTGAAAACCTTCTCTGGTGGGGGAAGAACGAACTTTTTTTTGAGTAATTTTTTGAGTTTCTTTTTCATAAGAATGGCTTATTTAACAACAAAAACGGGCTAACACCCGTTTTTATATTTTTCTACTCACAACTTAATTATAGCACAATTTAGGCCAAAAAGCAAGGATTTAGAAATTGCATTGGCTACCCTCGGGACAATCGGAAAAATCCAGTCGATCTTGGTCGCGGACGATATCTTTTTGCGTGCTGATTTTGTAGCGGTAAGTCGGCGTGGGATAGGTGGCATAAGAACTACTAGTGGAAGAAGTTTCAGATTCTTCGGTAGCTGATTCTTCTTCCGTTGAAGAAACAACTTGGTTGTTAACAACTGTCACAATAGTATCTCCATTTTGAGCTTCATAAGTGAAATCAGTGCCGTCTTCGGAAAAAGAAAAACTGATAATATTGTCGTAAGCTTGGCTCACTTGGCCGTCGATTACTATATAAACTTTATCATCTTCAATTATTACATAAGCGATTCTGTCGCCGTTTTCGCTTAAAATTATAGCAGAAGAATTGCCTTCGGGATCTTGGGCGATACCGATTTCAGAATATTCTTCGCTTTCGGTGAGTGTTCCGGAAATATCGGAAATTTCCGCACTGATCACGACATAAGCATTACTGCCTTTAGTGGCAACAAAAGCGATAGTGCTTCCGTCTCGGCTGAAAACAATATGATTGGCTTTTTGGTAAGCATTTATTTCATAAGTGTTATTAACCACTACATAGGCTTGGCCGTTTATCTCGGCGTTATAAGCAATTTGGGTTCCATCAAAACTGAAAACTGGATTGGAAACAAAATCATAAGCTTTTCCTTCCGTGCCATTCCAAATCACTGACCATTGATCGCCTTTTTTTATTTTGTAAACTGTATTCTTTCCGTTGGAAGCAAAGAAAATATCCGGATTTTTTTGGGCGGGTTTAGTTGTGGTGGTTTGCGAAGGAGCGACTTCAACTGGTTTTTTTGATTTTACCCAAACAAAGAAAAAAATAACAAGAGCGGAAAACAACGCGATAAAAAGTAACGGTAATATTTTTTTATTGTTTTTCATTTTATTTTTTTATTTTAGATAAATATTTATATTTTTATCATAACACAAATTTTTTAAATAAGTAAAATTATTCTTGATTGGCTAAAGCTTCTTTGACTAACCCAGCGAGTTTTTGTGGAGTGGTGAGGGATTTGATGATATAAAAATGAGTGGAGAATTCGCCGACTTTTTTGACTATTTCATTGTCACTCACATTGCTAAGAATTATTACGGGAATTTTAGCCAAAGCAGTATCATTTTTAAGTTCTTCCAAAACTCCAATCCCATCTTTTTTCGGCATCATAATATCCAAAAGAATAATATTTGGACAGTGTGACTTGATAATTACCAAGCCTTCTTCTCCGTCTGTAGCAGTGATAATTTCAAAACCCTCGTTTCCTAATTTTGTCCCATATATTTCCAAAATATTGGGATCATCATCAATTATACAAACAGTTTTTCTCTCTTCTACAAATAACATAGTATTATGATAAATTGTTACTTTTTAATTATAGCATAAAAAAGCAATTAGATGAATAATTTAGAAGTTATCGGTTTTTTTAATTTTTAATTAAAAAACTTGCTTTTTTTCCAAATATGTGCCAATATATGGGCAGAACATTACTAACTAAATTTCAAAAAAGGGAGGGGAACCATGAAGAAAATTACTATTCTAGCGAGTATTATTCTGGCAGTGGTAGTATTGGTTTCTTCTGCCAATGCTGAAGTTTTCGCCTGCAAGGGCGACGTTGTGGTCTATGGGTATTCGGCCGTGGACCAGAACGATGAAAAATATGAAAGCCAGATGTATTTGGCTTTCATGGAGACTATTGCCCAGCGGGGCAGACTGTACGCCCCCTTTTGGGAGGATGGGGGAAACTCTCCCTTGCGAAGCTGGGATAATACCCCCGGCCCGCTGGAAAATAATAAAAATTATTTTTGGGGGCATATCGAAATTGCCCTTGAGGATGAGTTTGCTAACGCTGATGGTTGGGACGCCGTGGTGGTATTGAGCCCGACCATTAGTTTTCGCATGATCATGTCTCTCGATCAGGTGGTCGAGAAATATGAGTCATTCTGCGAAACGGCTGGTCCATACAATCAGCCGTTTTATCCAGTCTTTACGGACTGGTTGAAAAAACAGGCCAGCGACTCAAATCATTGGCTGAACGATCCTGAAATTCAGGAGGTGTGGTCTGCGGAGTACGGAATAGACCTAATATCTCCAATGTATCAGTATCGGTACGAGCACACCGATATTGATGACGAAGAATTTTGGAAAAGACCCTCAGACTGCTCGTCGACCTTAGCCTGGTCGATAATTTGGGGGTGGAGGCTAAGGTCTTCACAGGTTCGGGAGATGTTTTTAAATTCTCCTGAGTTGATAGCGTCGATTGACGCTATTGCACCAGGTCAATTGGCCTGGTGGATTGTAAATAGGGGGCTATTTAGTATTGAGGAGATATACATCGCTCCTCAAGACTGAAAAAACGGTCATTCACATTTTATGTGGATGACCGTTGTTCTTTTCTTTTCCTTTTTTGAATATTGTTGTATGATTAATGGAGAATTAAAATAAAGTTTATGAATTTTTTTGACAGTATAATTTTGGGAATAATTGAGGGTATAACAGAATTTTTGCCGATTTCTTCCACCGCCCATTTGATTTTGACGGCTGATTTACTGGGTCTTTCTCAAAGTGAATTTCTGAAAAGTTTTGAAATTATCATTCAATTCGGGGCAATTTTGGCGGTGGTAGTTTTGTATTGGAAATTATTTTTGAAATGGGAAGTGCTTAAAAAACTAATAGTGGCTTTTATCCCCACTGGAATTTTAGGTTTGATTTTTTACAAAATAATCAAAACTTATTTTTTAGAAAGCACTAGTCTAATTTTGTGGACATTATTTTTGGGCGGAATATTTTTGATTATTTTTGAAAAGTGGCACAAGGAAAAAGAAAACGCTTCTGAAGACATTGCCAATATTTCTTATAAACATTGTTTTTATATCGGCCTTTTCCAATCAATTGCGATGATTCCTGGGATTTCGCGCTCGGCTACGACAATTCTGGGGGGATTATTGATTGGTCTTAGAAGAAAAACTATTGTGGAATTTTCTTTTCTTTTGGCAGTGCCAACAATGCTGGTGGCGTCCGGTTTTGATTTGTTAAATAATATTGAAAAATTTTCTCTTTCCGAGAGTCATCTTTTGGCTGTTGGATTCATCACTTCATTTGGGATGGCAATTTTAGGAATAAAGTTTTTTCTTGCTTACATCCAAAAAAGAACCTTTATAGCTTTTGGAATTTACCGCATAATTATTGTGATTTTGTTTTTAGTAAAGTAATTTTTTAGAAATTTATTATTTTTTTATCTTGCTACCGGCGAGTTTTTTTATCCCTAAACTTATCCCCAGTTTTTATTTAATTTTTTCCAATTTTTATGGTATAATTTAACTATAAAAAAAGTTAGAAATGTCTAGCTAATTTTTTGTAAAGGGAAATTAAAAATTAATCAATATAATTAATCTAAGCTTTCCTAAAGCGAAGCTTTAGGAAAGTAAGAACAACTATGAAAAATATGAAAAAACTAAAAAACAAACTATTATTTATTTCCATCTTTCTGATAGTTGGAGGAATAGTTTTTTTTAGTATTAATTATTTCGCTAAAGGGGCGACTTATGGCTGGACGCAAACAGCTTGGGATACTCTTTCTTCCAATACTCGCGCTCACACAGATGAACAAGCTAATCCTGGAGTTTGGGATGAATATAGTTCGGCGGATGCCAACTTAGATTTCACTACCCCCGGACAAGTTTCTATTGCTTCAGAAATAACTGATCTTACGCACACTTCATCAGATGATTTTTCCGGCGGTACCAGTTCAGGAACACTCACGACAGGAGATCAAGTGAGCTTGGATTTGCCGTAAGACATGAAACATGAAGCATGAAGCATGAAGCATGAAGCATGAAACATGAAACATGAAACATGAAACAAGATACAAGCAAATATAATCTTTCCTAAAGCTCGGCTTTAGGAGGGATTAATAAAAATAACCAAACTTATTTTAAAAATTATGTCAAAACAAAAATCATTGT
>Ga0208374_1000121_pt1 | contig 49796 bp, 44 predicted proteins | sample RifOxyC3_FD_184037 | JGI IMG/M metagenome (GOLD analysis project Ga0208374, IMG submission 184037) | Groundwater microbial communities from Rifle, Colorado - Rifle Oxygen_injection C3 (SPAdes) | ecosystem: Environmental > Aquatic > Deep subsurface > Groundwater | place: Rifle, Colorado, USA...
GTTTCCTTCGCCACCAGCGCGGCCAGCAGCTTGGCGACTGCCAGCGGTTGCAGCTCGGCGTCGGTCTCGACATGAATCGCGCGGTCAGCACCGATCGCCAGCGCGGTGCGCAGCGTTTCCTGGCATTGCGCCACGCCGCAGGAGACCGCGATCACTTCGGTCGCGGCGCCCTTTTCCTTCAGGCGCACGGCTTCCTCGATCGCGATCTCGTCGAACGGGTTCATGCTCATCTTGACGTTGGCGATGTCAACGCCCGTACCGTCGGCCTTGACCCGCACCTTGACGTTGTAGTCCACCACGCGCTTGACGGGGACGAGAATCTTCATTTTCAGCTCCAAAAAATATCAATCGGGGCCACTGGGGCCAGGGCGTCTTGGGGTCTGGGGTCCCGCCTTCAGTGATCGGGCTGGTAGATCTTGCGCAGCAGCCGCAGCAGCGTGACGCGTTCGAGCGGGGTCAGGCGCGGGGTGGCATCGACCTCGAGCGCCAGCGCGGTGGCCTGGGCCTGCTCAAGCTGGCTTTCGCCTGCTGGCGTCAGGTGCAGGCCCTGGGCCCGGCGGTCGCTCGGGTGGTCGCGCTTCTCGAGCAGGCTGCGCTTTTCCAGGCCCTTGATCATGCCGACCAGGTTGGGCGGCTGAAGGTCGAGCGTCGCGCACAACTGGCGTGCCGTGATGCCCGGGTTGTGTCCGATCAACGTCAGCACCGAGAACTCGACCGGTCGCAGGCCGAACTGCGCCATGCGCGGAATGAAGGTCGCGATGATGGTCAGTGCCGCGCGACGCGCGTTGTAGCCGATCAGCGTCTCGAGGAAGGAGGTATCGACCCGCTCCACCGCCAGTCCGGCCGCGACCGGCGCCGGGTCTGCCTCGGGCTGAGCTTGAGGCGTCATCGGCAACGGAGGATCGGGCAGGCGAACCGGGCGGGGCTCTGTCATGGTCAGGGGCATGGCTGGTGAATCAGGCCGCCATCATAGGGGGGCTTCAGGCCGCTGCGCCCAGGGCCTGGCGAATCATGAGCTGGCGCATGGCAAGCTCGGGCCAGACCCAACGCGCGAAAGCCGTGCCGCCCTGGCCGGCTGCGCCGGCGGCGTCGAGCCGGGCCCAGGCCCAGGCCATCAGCGTCAGCGTGACGACGCGCAGGAAATCGCCCGCCACCGGATAGAGCTGCAGCGCCACGCCCGGACCACCGGCCTGCAGCAGCCCGACCAGCTCGCGCAGTTGCTGCAGGCCGGTGCGCGCGCGCACGGCAGCGGCCGAATCGAGTCGATCCAGATCCTGCTCCAGGCCGCCCAGCGTCGCCAGCAGGCCTGCGCCCTGGTCGGCCAGCACCTTGCGGAACAGCAGGTCCTGGGCCTGGATCTCGTTGGTGCCCTCGTAGATCATCGCCACGCGCGAATCGCGCACGATCTGCTCGATGCCCCATTCGCGCACATAGCCATGGCCGCCAAAGACCTGCAGGCAGTCGCTGCCGCCGTGGAAGGCCTGGTCGGTCCAGCTCGCCTTGAGCAGCGGGGTCACCAGCGCACACCACAGATTGGCCTGCTGGCGTTGCGCCGCGTCGGGGTGGTGCTTGGCGACATCGAGCTCGATCGCGGTACGGTAGGCCAGCACACGGCCGGCATCGACCCAGGCGCGCTGGGTGTCGAGCAGGCGCTGCACCGCCGGGTGTTCGATGATCGGGTCGGCCGGTTGACTTGGGTCTTGCCGCACCGGCGCACGCATCTGGCGCCGCTCGCGGGCGTAGCCGTCGGCCTTCTGCCAGGCCGCGTCGAGCAGGCCCACGCCCTGCAGCGCCACATGCAGGCGGGCGGCGTTCATCATCAGGAACATCGCGTTGAGCCCCTTGCCGAGCTCGCCGACCAGCCAGCCGCGCGCCTCATCGAAGCGCATGACGCAGGTCGGGCTGCCGTGCAGGCCCATCTTCTCCTCGATGCGCTCGCAGACCACGGCGCTGCGCTGGCCGTCCGGGTAGAACTTGGGCACCAGGAACAGCGACAGGCCCTTGGGGCCGGGCGGGCTGTCGGGCAGGCGCGCCAGCACCAGGTGCACGATGTTGTCGCTCAGGTCATGCTCGCCGCCCGAGATGAAGATCTTGGTGCCGCTGATCTGGTAACTGCCGTCGGATTGGACGACCGCCTTGGTCCGGGCCAAGCCGAGGTCGCTGCCGGCATGCGGCTCGGTCAGGCACATGGTGGCCAGCCACTCGCCGGTGACGAGCTTTTCCAGGTAGCTCGCCTTCAGCTCCGGACTGGCATGGTGCTTGATGCATTCGTAGGCGCCGTGCAGCAGGCCGGGTGCCATGGTCCAGCCCAGGTTGGCCGCACTGAGCCACTCGTAGAGCACCATCTCGAGCACGGTCGGCAGACCCTGGCCGCCGTCCTCGGTCGCACCCGACAGCGCCGGCCAGCCGGCCTGCCAGAAGGCCTGGTAGGCCGCGCGCGCGCCGGGCGGCATGGTCACTGCGCCATCCTTGAAGCGCGCGCCGATCTCGTCGCCGTCGCGGTTCAGCGGTGCGACCACCTCGCCGACGAACTTGCCGGCTTCTTCCAGCACCTGACGCAGCAGGTCGGGGTCGGCGTTGTCGGCCAGCGCCGGCAACTGGGCCAGGCGGTCCTGGGCTTGCAGCACGTCAAACAGGATGAAGCCGATGTCGGCGGCTTGGGGGCGGTAGGCGTTCATGGCGGGGCCTTGGATAGCATGCCGCAAAGGCGGCGGCGGGTATTCAGGAATTCAGCGCGGGGGCCGGGCCTCGGCCCCCGCATGGACAGGATCAGGAGTCGGCCGAGAAACCGATTTCCTTGACGATGCCGCGCCACTGGTCGGCGTCGGCCTTCAGCCAGGCAGCCAGCTGGTCGGGGGTCGAGGACTGCACCTCCATGCCGACCTGGGCCATGCTGTCGATCAGGTCCTTGCTGGCCAGGGCCGGCTGCAGGTAGGCGGCAGCGCGGCGACGCACCTCGGGCGAGGCCTTGGCCGGCAGGAAGAAGCCATACCACTCGCGCACCGAGATGTCGATGCCCTGCTCCTTGAAGGTCGGCACATCGGGCGTGAACGGCGAGCGCTGCGGACCCGAGGTGGCCAGCAGGCGCAGCCGACCCGACTTCAGGTGCGGCAGGTAGTCACCCACCGGCGAGCACATCGACGACACCTGGCCGCCCAGCAGGTCCTGGATGCCGGGCGCCGAGCCCTTGTACGGTACATGCTGCAGATCGGCCTTGGACAGCTTGTTGAACAGCGCTGCCGTCAGGTGCGGGATCGAGCCGGCAGCGGGCGAGGCAAAGTTGGCCCGGTCCGGGTTGGCCTTGGCCCAGGCCACGAAGTCCTTGATGGTCTTGACGCTGGCTGGCACGGCCGGGCCGACGCCAAAGCCGTGGCTGAAGAAGCAGGCGACCGAGACCGGCGCCAGGTCGTCCAGCGTGTAGGGCAGCTTGGAGTAGGTGAAGGGGTAGACCGACAGCATCGACGAGGGCGTCAGCAGCAGCGTGCTGCCGTCAGCCGGTGCCGCCTTGAGCGCGCTGATCGCGATCTGGGCGCCGGCGCCTGGCTTGTTCTCGACGATCACGTTGCTGGCGTAGCTGCCGCGCAGCTTGTCGGCGACGCGGCGCGACAGGGCGTCAGTGGTGCCGCCCGGCGGGAAGCCGACCAGGATCTTGGCCATGTCCAGGCTGGCCTGGGCCTGGGCGGCCAGCGGCAGGCCGAAGGCCGACAGGGCGGCGGAGCCGAGCAGGGATTGGGTAAAGGCGCGTCGAGTAGTCATGTCTTGTCTCCTGGTTTTTTTCTGTCGATGGCGGGTGGGCGGCAGCCGTCAGCTGCACATGGCCTTGATGTCCTCGGGGATCTGGATCGCCTTGATGCGGTCCGGGTCCTCGGGCGGATGGACGACGAAGGCACGGGTTTCGGTGCCCTCGCACAGCACCTCGTCGCCGCGCTTGACCACATGCTTGTGGATGTAGACCTTGTCGCGCCACTCGATGATGCTGGTGTGGATCTGCAGCCGCTCGCCATAGGTGGCCGGACGCATGAACTTGGTGTGGATCTCGAGCAGCGGGTTGCCGATGATGCCGCGCGTCTTTTTCAGCTCGCGCCAGGGCGGCAGGCCGCATTGGCGGAAGAAGTTCAGCGAGGCGCCGTCCATCCACTTCGAGTAGTTGGGAAAGAACACGATGCCGGCGGGGTCGCAGTCGCCAAACATCACTTCGACTTCATAGACGATGGTCTTGCTCATGGGAGGGTCCTGTGGTGGTTGGGGGATCAGCGCGGTGCCAGGCGCAGCGCGCCGTCAAGCCGAATCGTCTCGCCGTTGAGGTGACCGTTGCTCACGATGTGGCAGGCCAGCTCGGCGAACTCGCTGGGCTTGCCCAGGCGCGACGGGAAGGGAATGCTCGCCGCCAGCGAAGCCTGCACCGGCTCGGGCAAGGTGCCCATCAGCGGGGTCGCGAACAGGCCCGGCGCGACGGTGCAGACCCGGATGCCGTACTGCGCCAGGTCGCGCGCCATCGGCAGCGTCATGCCGACCACGCCGCTCTTGGAAGCGCTGTAGGCCTGCTGGCCGACCTGGCCGTCGAAGGCGGCCACCGAGGCGGTGAACACGATCACGCCGCGTTCGCCATCTTCCATCGGCTCGGCCTTGGCACAGGCGGCAGCGAACAGGCGCGCCACGTTGTAGCTGCCGATCAGGTTGACGTTGACCACCTTGGCAAAGTCCTCCAGCGGCGCCGGGCTGCCGTCACGGGCGATCACGCGCTTGGCGGTGCCGATGCCGGCGATCTGCATCAGGATGCGGGCTGTTCCGTGGGCGGCGGCGGCGGTCTCGATCGCGGCCTGCACGCTCTCGGGGCTGGTCACGTCGCACAGCAGCGCAATGCCGCCGATGTCCGCAGCGACGCGGCGCGCGTTGTCGAGGTTGACGTCGAGCACGGCGACCTTGGCGCCCAGGCGCGCGAGTTCACGCGCGGTGGCTTCGCCGAGGCCGGAGCCGCCGCCGGTCACGAGCGCGGCTTGTCCTTGGATATTCATCTGTGTGTTCCTTTCGTTGTCGCAGCGGTGCTGGAAGGTACGAGTGCCCAGCTTACTGCGGGTTCTCGATCAGCAGCGCAATGCCCTGGCCGCCGCCGACACAGGCACTCGAAATGCCGTAGCGCAGGCCCGAGCGCTGCAGCTCGCGCGCCAGCGTCAGCGTCAGGCGCACACCGGTGGTCGCCAGCGGATGGCCCAGCGCGATCGCGCCGCCGTTGACGTTGAGGCGGGCCAGGTCCAGGCCCAGCTCGCGGCCCACGGCCAGGGTCTGCGCGCCTTGCGCCTCGTTGATCTCGAAGCGGCCGATGTCGGCCAGTGTCAGTCCGGTACGCTCGAGCAGCAGGCGGATCGCCGGCGCCGGGCCGATGCCCATGATCTCGGGCGGTACGCCGACGACGGCAGCGGCCACCACGCGCGCCAGCGGTTTCTTGCCATTAGCCTTGGCATAGGCACCCGAAGCCACCACGCAGGCCGCTGCCGCGTCGACCAGTGCCGCGCTGTTGCCGCCGGTCTGCACGCCGCCCTCGTAGACCGGGCGCAGCTTGGCCAGCACCTCGACCGGCGAGATCCGGGCGTGGGTGTCGGCGCTGACCTCGGTCAGCTTGCCCTGCAGCTTGATGCCGCGCGGCTTGTAACCCTCGAGCTCGAACTTCTCGCTCACGATCGGCACGATCTCGCCGGCATGAAAGCCGCTTTCCTGTGCCGCCACCGCCTTGGCAAACGAGTCGCTGGCGAACTGGTCGACTTCCTCGCGGCTGATGCCGTATTGCTTGGCCAGGTTCTCGGCGGTCTGGATCATGTTGATGCCGGCGGCCGGGTCCTTCAGCGCCTCCCACATGTAGTCCTTGAAGCCGACCGGCGCGCCGAGCTTGAAGCCGGTGCGGTGATCGAAGGCCGCGATAGGATTGCGCGTCATGCTCTCGGTGCCGACCACCAGCGCGGCGTCGCAGGCGCCCGCCTCAATCTGCTCGCCGGCCTGGCGGAACAGCTCGAAGCCGGTGCCGCAGATGCGCTGCGCCATCAGCGCCGGCACCTGTTGCGGCACGCCGGCATAGAGGCCGATGTGGCGCGGCAGGAAGAACTGGTCGAAGTCGCCCGGCGCCATGTTGCCGGTGATGACCGAGCCGATGTCCGAGCCCGGCACGCCAGCGCGGGCCAGTGCCTCGCGTGCGGCCTTGATGCCGAGGTCGGTCGGCGACACATGGCCGATCGCGCCACAGTAGTCGACCATCGGGGTGCGCACGCCGTCGAGCAGCCAGACGTCGTTGAAGGCGTTGAAGAATCCTTGCTGTGCCATGGTGTTGCTTGCTTTCAGATTTGGGGTTTGAGGATGTAGTGCAGCTCGTCGGCGTGCAGCTTGGCCACGGTATCGGCGCGGTGTGTCAGCACGGCGCGCTGGTTGATCGAGCCCTTGTCGGTGATCTCGCCCCGGTCCACGGTCGGCGCATCGGCCAGCAGGCACAGGCGCGCGATGCGGTTGGCGCTGCCGGTGGCGCTCTTGGCCAGTTCGTTGACAACCTGCTGGAACTTCGCCAGCACCGGTGCGCTGTCGACCACCTCGTGCATCGAGGTATCGGCCGGCAGCCCGGACAGCGCGCGCACGGCCTGGGTCGGGAACACCATGGCGCCGACCTCCTTCAGGTTCAGGCCCGTGATCACGACATCCTGGATATAGGGTGCACCGGCAGCAATGATCTTGGCGCGCAGCGGGCCGACGCTGACGAAGGTGCCGGTGGCGAGCTTGAAGTCCTCGGCGATGCGGCCGTCGAACTTCAGGCCCAGGTGGATGTCGGTCTCGTCGATCCACTTGACCGCGTCGCCCGACTTGAAATAGCCCTCCTCGTCGAAGGCCTCGGCGGTTTCCTGCGGCGCGCGCCAGTAACCCGGCGTGATGTTGGGGCCGCGGTAGCGGATCTCGGTCTTGCCCTGCAGGTCGACCAGCTTGACCTGCATGCCCGGCGTCGGCACGCCGAGGTCGCCGGCCTTGAGCTCGGGGCCGGTCACGTAGAGGCCGAACGGGCCGGACTCGGTCATGCCCAGGCCCGAGGTCATCACGATGCGCTGGCCGATCTCCTGCTCGGCGGTCTCGAACAGGCTGTCCCAGATCGGCTGGGCCAGCGCCGCGCCGGCATAGAAGAACATCTGCACCCGCGACAGCAGGGTCTTGCGCAACTGGGCATCGGTCTTCATCGCGGCGGCAATCGCCTCGAAGCCGGTCGGCACGTTGAAATACACCGTCGGCGCGATCTCGCGCAGGTTGCGCAAGGTCTCGTGCATCAGCGCCGGCGTCGGCTTGCCGTCATCGATGTAGAGCGTGCCGCCGTGATACAGCACCATGCCGACGTTGTGGTTGCCGCCGAAGGTATGGTTCCAGGGCAGCCAGTCGAGCAGCACCAGCGGTTGCTGCGCCAGCACCGGCATCGACTGCACCATCTGCTGCTGGTTGGCGCACCACATGCGCTGGGTGTTGATGACGGCCTTGGGCAGCTTGGTCGAGCCACTCGTGAACAGGAACTTGGTGATGGTGTCGGGGCCGGTGGCGGCCATCGCGACATCGACCGCCGGCGTCTCGGGCGTGGCGCACAGCGCGTCGAACGGCGTGCTGGCCAGCCCGGCCAGCTCGCCCTCGACCAGCACCAGCTCCATCTCGGGGGTCGCTACCGCCTGCAGCGCCTTGCCGTAGCGCGCGGCATCGCTGGCGAATAGCAGGCCTGGCGTGACGGTGTTGATCACATGGCGCAGCTTGTCGTAGTCGGTGCTGATCAGCGAATAGGCGGGCGAGGTCTGCACGAAGGGCACGCCGGCGATCAGGCAGCCCAGCGACAGCAGCGCATGCTCAAGGCTGTTCTCGGACAGGATCACGACCGGGCGCTCGACGCTCAGGCCACGGTCCAGGATCGCCTGCGCGATGCGGCGCGCGGTCTGCCAGGCCTCGCCATAGCTGACATGCTTCCAGTCGTCCAGGCTGCCGTCGGGCTGCCTGACGCGGCGCGCCATGAAGCTGCGCGTCGGCACGGTTTGCGCCCAATGCTGCAGCCGGTCGGTCATGCGCTCGGGGTAAGGCAGCAGCGGCTGGTCGGCCTGCAGGTAATGGGTGCCGGGTGCGCCGTCGCGCAGCTTGACCCGGGTCACGCCGAAAATCAGCGGGCGGTACTGGGGGGACTGGTCGAAACTCATTTTTTTGATCTCCTCTGCGGTGGTTGCTTCGCGGCGCTTTAGGCCGCTCAGGCCTTTTGCACCTTGGCGGCCTTGCCTTCGAGGAAGGCGCGCACGCGGGCCTTGGCCTCGGGCGCCGATTGCGCGATCGAGGACATCAGCGCCTCGGTGAACAGGCCATGGTCGGCCGGCTGCTCGGCGATGCGCGGCAGCGCGTGCATCAGCGCATAGTTGGTCAGCGGGGCATTGGTGGCGATGCGGGTCGCCAGCTCGAGCGCCTTGTCCAGCGCGCTGCCGGTCGGCACCAGGTACTGCGCCAGGCCGATGCGCTCGCCATTGACGGCGTCATGAACGCGGCCGGTCAGCATCATGTCGGTCATGCGGGCCACGCCGATCAGCTTGGGGATGCGCACCGAACCGCCGCCGCCGACGAAGATGCCGCGCGTGCCCTCGGGCAGGGCAAAGAAGGCCGACTCGTCGGCGACGCGGATATGGCAGGCACTCGCCAGCTCCAGACCGCCGCCGACCACGGCGCCATGCAGCGCCGCGACCACCGGGACCGTGCCCTTCTCGATGCATTCGAGCGCGCTGTGCCACAGGCGGGAATGGTGCACGCCTTCGCCGGCATCGCGCTCCTGCAGCTCGGACAGGTCCAGGCCGGCACAGAAATGCTCGCCCTCGCCGTGGATGACGGCAGCGCGCGCCTCCTTGGGCAGGTTCTGGAACATGTCGCGCAGGGCCAGGATCAGGCCATCGTTGAGCGCATTGCGCTTGGCGGGACGGCACAGGCGGATCAGGGCGACGCTGCCGCGCATTTCCAGTTGAACGGCGTCCTGGACGGAAGGGGTGGACAAGTGGCTCATGATCGACTCGGCTGAAAGTTGAAGAACAGACTACAAGTTATGTTTAATAACTTTATGTTCTCATGCCTTGGTCTGGTTTTTGATTGGGGTTAACCCTTGAAGTTGATATATTCTAGAATATTGCTGTCTTTCTGAGCAAAACCAGGGAAAAACCCGGATTCAGGCGCGACCTAGGGGAAACCCCAGCATTTCAACTCTGGGGTCAGGCGCAGAATAACGGTATTAGAAATAACTTTAACCAGACCCAAAGGTGAGCCCATGAAATCCACCCGCAACCACAAGCTCCTGTCGACGGCAACTCCGCGCTGGCACTCGACCCCGAACCGGATGCTGGCCGGCCTGACGCTGGCGCTGCCGGCGCTGTTCGGCGCCGCTGCAACCCAGGCCCAGACCGTCACGCTCAAGTACTCGCATTTCCTGCCGGCGAACTCGGGCTTCAACCAGAAGGTGGCCCTGCCCTGGTGCGCGGCGATCGAGAAGGATTCGGGCGGCAAGATGAAATGCCAGCTCTACCCCTCGCTGGCGCTCGGCGGCACGCCGGCCCAGCTGGCCGACCAGGTCAAGAACGGCGTCGCCGACGTGGTCTGGACCTCGCCGAGCTACTCGACCGGGCGCTTCCCGCGCACCGAGGCGCTCGAGCTGCCGTTCACGCTGCCGGGCGACGGCCTGGCTGCCTCGCGCGCGATGTGGGACTATGTCCAGCAGCACGCGATGGCCGATTTCAAGGATTTCAAGCTGCTGGCGATACACAGCGGCGGCAACAGCGTGATCAGCACCGCCAGCAAGCCGATCCTGTCGGCTGACGACATCAAGGGGCTCAAGCTGCGCAGCCCGTCGCGTTTTGCCGCCTTGTTCCTGTCCAGCCTGGGCAGCACCCCGGTCAACATGCCGCTGGCACAGGTCACCGAGGGCATCTCCAAGGGCGTGATCGACGGCGCCATGATCCCGTGGGAAGTGCTGCCGGCGATCAAGGTCGACGAAGTCACCAAGTACCACATGGAAGGCATGGCGCACCAGCCCGGCTTCATCCAGACGCCGATGGCAGTCATGATGAACAAGGCCAAGTACGACAGCCTGGCGCCCGAGCTCAAGGCCGTGATCGACAAGCACAGCGGTCAGGCCCTGGTCGACCTGACCGGCAAGGCCTGGGATGAAGGCATTGCCGACACGCGCAAGAAGCTGGCCGGCCAGGGCAACAAGACCCTGGTGATCAAGGACGCCGACTACAACGCACTCAAGAAGACCACTGCCTCGGTCGAGGCCGACTGGATCAAGCAGGCCAATGCGCGCGGTCTTGACGGCAGCCAGCTAGCGGCAGCCGTGCATGGCATCGGCAGCAAGTACCTCGGCAAGTGAACCCAGCGCGGGACCCTGCTCCCGCGTGATGCCCGGCCCGACCTGCTTGCGGGTCGGGCCTTGTTCTTGACTGGCCCAGCCAGACATCAGGGTAAGCACTTAGTTGTGTGCGCAACCAACTATCACTAGAATTCGTGGCAAGACAGGACGCCACGCATGACCCGCCGACCCCATGACACCCACTCCGCACCCGCACCGGCGCCAGCGCCGTCGCTCGAGCGCTCGCTGACCTACCGACTGCACCTGCTGCACAAGCTGACCGATCAGGACAGCCAGCATGCCTACCCGCGGGAAGCCGGCCTGTCGCTCAGCGACGGCCGCTGCCTGGCGACCATCGGCAGCTTCGAGCCGCTGTCGGTCAAGGACCTGGCGCAACAGGCCAACTTGAACAAGGGCCAGGCCAGCCGCGCCGCCCAGGCCCTGGTCGACCTGGGCCTGGTGTGCAAGCAGCACGACAGCAGTGATGCCCGTGGCGTGGTGCTGACGCTGACCGAGGCTGGCCGCCAGGCCTTCGAACGCACCATGGCCCTGATCAACAAGCGCAACCAGGAAATCTTCGGTTGCCTCGACGCCGACGAGCAAGCCAGCCTGAGCGCCTTGTTCGACCGCCTGATCCAGCATTCCCTTCGATCCTGAACGTCCCACCGGAGACAGACCATGCATCAACCCACCACCGAAGCCCGTCCTTCCATCTATTACCAGTACCAGGTGTTCCAGCCCTGGCTGGCGTCACGGCATCCGGCCCAGCCACGGCAACAAGTCGTGATCGTCGGCTCCGGCCCGTCGGGCATGGTGACGGCGCTGGAACTGGCGCGCCACGGCGTGGCCAGCGTGGTGCTGAGCGCCGAGCTGCAGTTCTCACAGGGCAGCCGCGCGATCTGCTTCACCCGCCGCTCGATGGAAATCCTGCAGCAAGTCGGCGTGGCCGACCGCATGACAGAAGGCGGCCTGCCCTGGCGCTTCGGCAACTCGTTCTACCGCGGCCAGCGCGTGTTCCGCATGGAAGCGCCGCACGACCCGGACGACCGCTTCTTCCCGATCATCAACGTGCAGCAGCAGTACATGGAGGAATACCTCCATGACGCCTGCAAGGCCAATCCGCTGATCGACTTCCGCTGGGGCAACAAGGTGGTCCAGGTCGAGCAGCAGGACGGCTACGCCCGCGTCACCGTCGACACGCCCGAAGGCGAGTACCAGCTTGAGAGCGACTGGGTGGTCGCCGCCGACGGCGGCCGCTCGCCGATCCGCAGCGCGATGGAGCTGCAGATGGAAGGGGCGTCGTACGAGGGCTTCTTCGTGATCGCCGACATCAAGATCGACCTGCCGCTGCCGACCGAGCGTCTGGCCTATTTCGACCCCGAATGGAACCCGGGCAACACCATCCTGATGCACCGCGAGCCCAACGGCATCTGGCGCGTCGACTACCAGCTGCCGGCTGGCGAGACGCCCGAGCAGGCACTGCGCCCGGAATCGCTGAAACAGCGCATCGACGCCCAGCTCGAGATGATCGGCTTTGGCGGAACGCCCTGGGAGATGGACTGGAGCTCGGTCTACTCGGCCCGCACCCTGACCCTGGCCGACTATGTGCATGGCAGCGTGATCTTCACCGGCGACGCCGCCCACCTGCTGCCGATCTTCGGTGTGCGCGGCGCCAACACCGCGTTCCAGGACGCGCAGTCGCTGGGCTGGCAGCTGGCCTATGTGGTCAAGGGCCTGGGCGGGCGGCAGCTGCTGGCCAACTACAGCGCCGAGCGCGTCGGCGCGGCGCGCGAGATCATCGCCGAGGCCGGCAAGAGCACCCGCTTCATGACGCCGCCGGCCGGTGGCTTCCAGCTGCTGCGCGACGCGGTGCTGTCGCTGTCGCTGACGCAAGCATTCGTGCGCCCGCTCTATCACTGGCGCACCTCGCGCCCGCATGAGTACAGCCACTCGATGCTCAACAGCCGCGGCGACGACAACAGCCTGTTCAAGGCCGGCCCGGCGCATGGCGCGCCGCCGCAGAACGTCCGGCTGGCGGCCAACGACTTCCTGCTCGACCACCTGGGCGGCGGCTTCGACCTGCTCTATTTCACCGCGGCCGAGGCGATTCCCCCCGCACTGCAGGCCGTGGTCGATGCGGCCCGCGCCAAGGGCATCGCGCTGCGCGTGACTGCCGTCGGCGCCACCCAGCCGGTGGCCGGCGCCGACCAGACCTTGGCCGATGCCGACGGCCATCTGCGCGAGCGCTACGGCGTGCAGGCCAGCGGTGCGGCCTACCTGCTGCGCCCCGACCAGCATGTCTGCGCGCGCTGGCTGACACTCGACGCGGTGCGCCTGCAAGCCGCCCTCAACACCGCCCTGCCCCAGTAAGAGGAAAACCCCATGACTGCACAAAAAGCCCTCACGATCGACGGCCTGGAAACCGTCTACGACGCCCTGGCCAACGCCATCGACCAGGCCGGCCAGGACAAGACCGAACTGTTCCTGGTCAAGCTGGCGCTGCTCAACGCCCATGCGCTGGGTGACGCCGAACTGTTCCAGCAGCAGCTGCAAGCCGCCCTGCTCGACCTGTAATTCCGACCTGCCACACTCCAAGAAAAAGAGGCCCGTCAAGGGCCTCGTTTTTTTGGGGTGAAGAAGTCCGGCTCAGCTGGCGAACTGCACCAGCCAGAGCGGAATGATCGGGAAGAACAGGAACAGCATGGTGCGCAGCACGTCGCTGATCAGGAAGGGCATCACACCCTTGTAGCTCTCGGCCATCGGGACCGTCTGCGCCATGCCGTTGACCACGTAGACGTTCAGGCCCACGGGCGGGGCAATCAGTCCGAAGCCCACCGTCATCAGCACCATGATGCCGAACCAGATCGCGACCATGTCCTTGGGCATGCCGAAGTCCAGGCCCATCACCATCGGGAAGAAGATCGGCACCGTCAGCAGCAGCATCGACATCTCGTCCATGACGGCGCCGAGCGCGACATAGAACAGCAGGATCGCGGTGATCACCAGCAGCGGCGGCAGGCCCCAGCTGCCGACGACGCCAGCGAGCTGATTCGGCACCTGGGTCATCGCCAGCGCCGCGTTCATGGTGTCGGCGCCGATGAAGATCAGGAAGATCATGGCTGCGCTGGCCGCCGTGCCGAGGAAGCAGTCCATCAGCTTGGCAACCGTCATCTCGCGCTTGAAGATCGCGATCAGCAGGGTCGAGGCCGCGCCGACGGCTGCACCTTCGGTCGGGGTGAAGAAGCCGCCATAGATGCCGCCGAACACGAGCGAGAAGATCGTGATGATGGGCAGCACGCCAATGACCTTGGCCAGCGTCATGGGTTCGCGGTGGGGATCGACCTCGGGCGCCTGGCCGGGCACCACGCGCACATAGATCGCCACGGCCAGCATGTAGCCGCACAGCGCGATCAGTCCAGGCACCACGGCGGCGGCGAACAGCTTGGAGATGTTCTGCTCGGTCAGGATGGCGTAGATCACCAGCACCACCGAAGGCGGCAGCTGGATGCCCAGCGTGCCGCCAGCAGCCAGCGTGCCGGTGGCCAGGCGGCCGGAGTAGCCGTGGCGCTTCATCTCGGGCAATGCCACGCCGGTGATGGTCGCAGCGGTGGCGACCGAGGAGCCGCTGATGGCGCCGAAGGCCGCGCAAGCCAGCAGCGAAGCCATGGCCAGGCCGCCCCGAAAGCGCCCCATGACCGCCGCAGCGAAGGAGAACAGGTCCTTGCTGATGCCGCCCTTGGTGGCGAAATAGCCCATCAGGATGAAGAGCGGAATCACCGACAGGTCATAGCCCGCGAAGCGCGCGAAGGCCTGGGTGTTCATGAAGCCGGCAAAGGGCAACCAGCCGGCCTGCAGGATGTAGCCGGTGGCGCCCGCCAGGAACATGCTGATGGCGATCGGCAGCCGGATCGCCATGAAAACCAGCATGCTGCCAAAGATGATGCCGGCCAATTCAATGGGAGTCATGGGGTGAGCTCTTTTTGTAGGGATTCAAAGCCGAAAACCGTCTGGGTCAAGCCGATCAGCGCGGTCACGATGAAGGGGGGCACCATGGCGGCATAGACGATCCACTCGGGAAAGCCCATCAGCATGGTCTGGGAGCCGGCGTTGTAGGCATTGATGCCGCCGATCGAGACCCGCCAGGCCAGGAAGACAAACACCAGGCTCAGCATCAGGGCGCCGAAGCGGTCGAGCTTGGCGTTGAGCGCATCGCTCAGGCCCGTGGTGAAGAAATCGACAATGATGTGGCCCTGGCGCGCCTGCGCCAGCGGCATGAACAGGGCGATCGCCGCGCCGGTGGACACCGCGGTCAGCTCGAAGGCGCCAACCATCGACTCGCCGATGAAGTTGCGCATGATCAGGTTGTAGCAGGTGATCAGGGTGATCAGGGTCAGCAGCAAGCCGGCCAGGATGGCGCACAGCTTGGCCAACATACCGAGTATTCGCACGATAAAAGCTCCAGCAAGTTGGAAGTCAAAGAAACAACACCACGCGGAAGCTTGTGGCCTCCGGCGTGGTGTCGGCTCGCAATCAGGATTACTTGGTGTACTTCTTGATCAATGCCCTGGCATCGGCCAGCAGAGCCTTGCCGTCGAGGCCCTTCTTGGTGACCTCGGCCACCCATTCGTCGTCGACGTTGCTGGAAGCCTGGATCCACTTCTCGAGTTCGGCCGGCGGAATCACCGTGACGGTGTTCTTGGCGGCGACGATCTTCTGCTTGCCCGGGATGTCGTCGTCAGACTGGGTCTTGCCCAGGAAGGCCGACAGTTCACGGCCGGAGTTCTTGTCGATGACCTTCTGCAGCTCAGGCGGCAGCGAGTCGTACTTGGCCTTGTTCATCGGCACAACAAACAGCGCGGTGTAGAGCGCCGGCTGGGTGCGGTCGGTCTCGGCGGTGAACTTGGTCAGCTCGTCGATCTTGATCGAGGGCGCCACCTGGTACGGAATCACCGCGCCGTCGATCACACCCTTGGACAGCGCGTCAGGCACGGCCGGCACCGGCATGCCGACCGGGGTCGCGCCCAGGCTGGTCAGCAGCTTGGTGGTCAGACGGGTCGGGGCGCGCAGCTTCAGGCCCTTGATGTCTTCCACGGTCTTGATCTGCTTCTTGGAAGTGAAGATGTTGCCCGGACCATGCACATGGACCGCCAGGATCTTGGTGTCCTTGAACTCGTCCTTGGCGTTCTTCTCGTAGTAATCCCAGGCCGCGCGGCTGGTAGCCTCGGCATTGGTCATCATGAAAGGCAGCTCGAAGACTTCCATCCGGGGGAAACGGCCCGAGGTGTAGCCAGGCAGGGTCCAGACCACGTCGGCCACACCATCGCGGGCCTGGTCGTAGAGCTGCGCCGGGGTGCCGCCGAGCTGCATCGACGGGAAGATCTGGCACTGCAGACGGTTGGCGGAATCCTTGGCGATGTTGTCGCACCAGGTCTTGAGCATCGTGGTGTGCTGGACCGAGTTGGCGTTCAGGAAATGGTGGACCTTGATCGTGATGGTCTGGGCCTGGGCCTGGGTTGCGAACACGCCGCACATCAGGCCTGCAGCCAGAGCTGTCGTTTTCAGAATACGATTCACAGATATACCCTCTGGATTGAAAGAATGTGTCATGACTTTACCCTTGATCCGGGTCAAGGGAGATCAGGGTTTGCCCTTGAATCACCCCTAGGACTTACCCTAAATATGGTGAAATTGATACCTTATTGGCATCACTGCAGATTCAAAAGGTATGAATGTGGCCGATCCGCGGCTCGCCGCCCGATCAGGTCAATGACACGCCGCCTGCCAGTGGTATCGTGAAACGCTGAGCCCGAGGACCCGCCACCATGCCGAACCACCACTATCTCAAGCCGCTGCTGGAGCCGCAAAGCCTGGCCATCATCGGCGCCTCCGACAAGCCCGATGCGATCGGCCATGTGATCCTGCGCAACGTGATCGCAGGCGGCTACAAGGGCAAGGTCTGGGCGGTCAACCCCCGGCACAGCGAGGTGCTCGGCCAGCCCTGCGTCGCCTCGGTCGAGCAGATCGGCGCCCGGGTCGACCTGGCGATCGCGACCACGCCGCCGCGCACCATGCCGCTGATCATCGAGCAATGCGCGCAGGCCGGCATCCGGCATCTGGTGATCGTGACCAGCCCGGCGACCGTCGGCCAGTCAGCGCTCGACAAGCGCATTGCCGACGCCGGGCGGCACTGGGGCGTTCGCCTGCTGGGCCCGAAGTCGCTCGGCATCGTGCGACCCAGGCTGGCGCTCAACGCGACCTTCACCGACACCGCGCCGCTGTCGGGCGACCTCGGGCTGGTGGCGCAGTCAGGCGCGATGTGTGCCTCGGTGCTCGACTGGGCCACGCTGAACCGGATCGGCGTCTCGTCGGTCGTGTCGCTGGGTAACGCGCTCGACATCGATTTCGGCGAGATCCTGGACTTCATGGTCCACGACGAGCGCACGCGCTACATCCTGCTGCACGTCGAGCGGGTGCGCGATGCGCGCCGCTTCGTCAGCGCGCTGCGCTCAGCCGCGCGCAGCAAGCCGGTGATCCTGTTCAAGTCGAGCGAGCTCGGCGCGCCAGCGGCCGACGCGACTGCAGATGCGGTGTTCGACGCCGCCGTGCGCCGCGCCGGCGTGGTGCGCGTGCGCGGGATCAACCAGCTGTTCCATGCCGCCAAGGCGCTGGCGACCGGCTTCAAGCCGCGCGGCGGGCGACTGGCGGTGGTCAGCAACGGTACCGGTCCAGCGGCGATGGCGGTGGACAAGGCGCGCGCGCTCGGCGTGCCGTTGGCGGCGCTGTCGGAGGCAACCATTGCCACCTTGAATAAATTCCTGCCGAGAGACTGGAACGGCGCCAACCCGGTCGACCTCGGCGGCGACGCGACGCCCGAGCGCTACCTGCAGGCGATCGCGGCACTGCGCGACGACGAATCGGTCGGCGCTGTGCTGGTCGTGCTCTCGCCGCTGGCGATGGTGCAGCCCGGGCGCGTGGCACAAGGCATCGTCGAGCTGGCCGGCAGCACGCGGGTGCCGGTCTGCTGCTGCTTCATGGGCGGTGCCCAGGTCAGCGCGGCACGCCAGCGGCTGGTGGAAGCTGGCGTGCCGGTGTTCGGCACGCCCGAGACCGCGGTCGAGCTGTTCAGCGACATCTCGGGCTACTACGACAACCAGAACCTGCTGCTGCAGGCACCGAGCCCGGACCAGGACTACGAGCGCGCCGGCAGCGGCAACGCGCGCGTGCTGGCCGACCAGCTGCTGGCCGAGCAGCGACGCGTGCCTTCGGCGCTGGAGACGCGCGCGCTGCTGCGCAGCTTTGGCATCGAGGTGCCGCCGGTAGCGATCGCGCGCTCGACCAGCGAGGCCATCTTCATGGCCGAGCAGCTCGGGCTGCCGGTCGACATCCGGCTCGAAGGCCAGGACCTGGCCGCCGATGCGGCGCTGGCGCGCGTCAACCTGAGCAGCCTGGAATCGGTGCGGCTGGCCTACCAGGACCTCGTCGAGGCCGCGCGCGTGTCCCAGCCCGGCGGCCATCTCGGCGGTGTCGCGCTCGAGCGCCACCGCGAGCAGCCGCACGCGCGCAAGCTCAGCATTGGCGTGCTGCGCGACCCGGTGTTCGGGCCGGTGATCGCCTTTGGCGCCGGCGGCGACCCAATGGACCTGTACCAGGACCGCGCGCTGGCACTGCCGCCGCTCAACCGCTTCCTGGCGCAGCGTCTCATCGAGTCGACCCGCGTCGCGCGCACGCTCGACGCGTTCCGCCAGCGGCCACCGGTCAACCGACAGGCGCTCGAGAACACGCTGCTGGCGGTCTCGAACCTGGCCTGCGAGCTGCCCTGGCTGCGCGAGCTGTCGATCGACCTGCTGGCCGACGAGGACGGAGCGACCGCGGTGGGCGCGCGCCTCACGATGGACCCGGCGCTCGGCGCCGGCAAGGCACGCTATGCACATCTGGCAATCCACCCCTACCCGTCCGAGCTGACGCAGGAATGGCCAATGCGCGAGGGCCGCCGGGTCACGGTGCGCGCGATAAAGCCCGAGGACGCGGCACTGATGCGGGATTTCTTCCAGCGCATGTCGCCCGAGTCGCGCTACTACCGCTTCATGGAGCGGCTCGAAGAAATGCCGCCGGCACTGGTGGCGCGCTTCACCCAGGTCGACTACGACCGCGAGATGGCGCTGGTCGCGCTGACCGAGGAAGGCGGCGAGACGCAGCAGATCGGCGCGGCACGCTACACGCTGACCGCCGACGGCGAATCGGTCGAGTTCGCGCTGGTGATCGACGACCGCTGGCAGCGCAGCGGACTGGGCCGGCGGCTGATGGGCGCGCTGATGGACTGCGCGCGCGACCGGTCATACCGCTACATGGTCGGCGACGTGCTGGCGGACAACGAGAAGATGCTGCGCCTGATGGCCAGCCTGGGCTTTTCGGTGCTGCCGCACCCGGACGGACCCGACTTGAAGCGCGTGCTCAAGCCGCTGCAGGAATGAGCGACGCGCCGCTGAAATGCTGAACCGGTGCAGCGGCGCCGGATATCAGCAGTGCCGGAATTCGGGCTTGCGCTTCTCGACGAAGGCCGCCATGCCCTCCTTCTGGTCGGCGGTGGCGAACAGCGCGTGGAACAGCCGGCGCTCGAACATCACGCCGTCGGACAGTCCGCCCTCGAAGGCGCGGTTGACCGACTCCTTGGCCGCCAGCACGCTGGGCAGCGAGTAGTTGCAGATCGTCAGCGCGGCGCCCAGCGCCTCGTCCTGCAGCTTGTCCAGCGGCACCACGCGCGAGACCAGGCCCGCGCGCTCGGCTTCCTGCGCGTCCATCATGCGCCCGGTCAGCACCATGTCCATCGCCTTGGACTTGCCGACCGCGCGCGGCAGGCGCTGGGTGCCGCCGGCGCCCGGAATCACCGCCAGCTTGATCTCGGGCTGGCCGAACTTCGCGTTGTCGGCAGCGATGATGAAGTCGCACATCATGGCCAGCTCGCAGCCGCCGCCGAGCGCGAAGCCGCTCACGGCCGCGATCACGGGCTTCCTGATCTGACGAATGGTTTCCCAGTTGCGCGTGATGTAGTCGCCCTGGTAGACATCGGCAAAGCTGTAGCTGGCCATGGCGCCGATGTCGGCGCCAGCGGCAAAGGCCTTCTCGCTGCCGGTCACGATCATGCAGCCGATCGCCTCGTCGGCGTCGAAGGCCTTGAGGGCGGCGCCGAGCTCGTCGATCAGCTGGTCGTTGAGCGCGTTGAGCTGCTTGGGACGATACAGCGTGACGATGCCGACGCGGCCCTCGGTACGGACCTGGATGAATTCGGGGGTAGAGGTCATGACAAATGTCCAGAGCTAAAAAAAACCGCCCCACTATAGCCAGATTCGAAATCCGGCCCAGTGGCGGCGGCAGCTTACAGTGGGCGACTTACGCCCGGCTGATCAGCGGTGGTCGAAGCTCAGCACCAGCTTGACGGTGTCGGCCGCGGCACGGGCCTGGCAGCTCAGCACATAGCCTTGCGCCACCTCGTCGGCTTCGAGCGTGTAGTTCTTGTCCATGGTGGCGCTGCCCTCCATCACCTTGCAGCGGCAGGTGCAGCAGACGCCGGCCTTGCAGGAGAACGGCAGGTCCAGGCCGGCATTGAGCGCGGCGTCAAGCAGGTGCTCGTCGCGGCTGACCGGAATCTCGAACTGCTTGCCGTCGACCACCACGGTCATCTGCACTTCCTTGGCAGCGGTGGACTTGGCCGTGGCGGAGTCGGTATCGGCCTGCACCTTGGCCGCCTGCGCCGCCGAACTCGCGAAGCGCTCGCTGTGGACCCGGCTCTCGGGCACGCCGGCGGCGATCAGCGCCTGCTCGGTCGCCTCGATCATGGCCTCGGGGCCGCAGATGAAGACCTCGTCCATGCTCTTGACCGGCAGCAGCGCGTCAATGATGGCGCGCACCTTGGCGCCGTCGATGCGGCCTTGCAGCAGGTCGACTTCCTGCGCCTGGCGCGACAGGATGTGGATCATGGTGAAGCGGCCGGCAAAGCGGTCCTTCAAGTCCTGCAGCGCCTCGTTGAACATCACGCTCGACATGCGGCGGTTGCCGTAGACCAGGGTGAACTTGGACTCGGGCTGCTCCTCAAGCGTGGTGGCGGCGATCGACAGGATCGGCGTGATGCCGGAGCCGGCAGCAAAGCCGACGCGGTGGATCGCGCGCGCCTTCTTGACCGTGAAGCGGCCCTCGGGCGGCAGCACGCTGAGCGAATCACCGACCTTGAGCGCGCTGGCGGCCCAGTTGGAGAACAGGCCGCCCTCGACCGGACGGATGCCGACCTCGAGCTCGCCACGCTGGTGCAGTCGGCTGCGCGGGCTGCTGATCGAGTAGTTGCGCCGCACGTCCTGGCCGTTGACCGTCGCGCGCAGGGTCAGGAACTGACCGGGCTCGAAATGGAAGTCGGCACGCGCCTCGGCGGGAATGTCGAAGGTGATGGCCACCGAGCCAGCCGCTTCCGGACTGACTTGCTTGACCTTGAGCTCTTGAAAACGGGGGGCAGACATGCGGGTGTCTCCGGTAAAACTTAATACGGCTTGAAGTAGTCGAACGGCTCTTGGCAGTCCAGACACTTGTAGAGTGCCTTGCAGGCGGTGGAGCCGAAATGCGAGGACTCCACCGTATGGCTGGAGCCGCAATGCGGACAGGGCACCCGCTCGGGCTTTGCAGCCTGGCGCACGAAGCGCAGCGGGCTCTCGCCCAGCAGCGGCTGGCTGGCGCAGCGATGCTGCGGCGGTGCGATGCCGTAGGCGCGCAGCTTGTCGCGCGCCGCGTCGGTCATCCAGTCAGTGGTCCATGCCGGCGCGAGCTGGGTGATGACCCGGCCTTGCAGGCCGGCGGCCTGCAGGGTGGCGCGCACGTCGTCCTCGATCTGGCCCATGGCCGGGCAGCCGCTGTAGGTCGGCGTGATCACCACCTCCAGCCCGTCGACACCCAGGCGCACGTCGCGCAGGATGCCGAGTTCGCGCAGCGACACGACCGGGATCTCGGGATCGGTCAGCACATCGAGTGCGGTCCAGGCCGCTTGCACGGCAGCAGAAGCATCAGCAAAGGCGACGGCGCTCATGGCGCTTACCAGGTGGCGGTGGGGTGGGAGCGGGCCAGGCCCTGCATCTCGGACAGCAGGAAGCCGAGGTGCTCGGAATGCAGGCCGTTCTTGCCCTGGGTCACATAGCCCTCGCCTTTCGGGCGCTGCAGGGTGGCCTCAAGCAGCGCATCATCGACCAGCTGGTCCCAGTCGGACTTGAGCGCGGCGACATCGACCCCGACGCCAGCGGCGACGGCGGCAGCTTCCATGCTGCTGCCGGTCCAGAATTCCTGGGTGTAGGGCATCAGATGGTCGAGCGCGGCCTGCACGCGGGCGTGCGAGTCGTCGGTGCCGTCACCCAGGCGCACCAGCCAGTCGCGCGAGTGGCGCAGGTGGTAGCGCACTTCCTTCAAGGACTTGGCGGCGATGGCGGCCAGTTGCTCGTCTTTCGACTGCTGCAGCTGTTCCCACACCAGCACCATCAGCGCGCTGTAGAGGAAGTTGCGCACGATGGTGGTGCCGTAGTCGAGGTCGCTCTTGGCGTAGCCGACCAGCGCGCTGTGATGCGGCAGTTCCAGCAGCGTGTAGTTGCGGAAATCGGGTACATCGCGGAAATAGGCCAGCCGGTCCTCGGTGGCGTCGCCGCCGAGCTCGTTCGCCGCCTGCTGGTACAGCAGGCGGGCCTGGCCGATCAGGTCCAGGCTGACGTTGGCCAGCGCGATGTCTTCCTCGAGCGCCGGGCCGTGGCCGCACCATTCGGCGTTGCGCTGGCCCAACACCACGGCGTTGTCGGCCAGGTGCAGCAGGTAGTTGGCGGTCGCGCTCATTTACATATGCCCCACGGCTTCCGGGATTTCGTAGAAGGTCGGATGGCGGTAGATCTTGTCGGCCGCCGGGTCGAACAGTTCGCCCTTGTCATCCGGGTTGCTGGCGGTGATCTGGGCAGAGGGCAGCACCCAGATGCTCACGCCTTCCTGGCGCCGGGTATAGACATCGCGCGCCATCTCGAGCGCATGCTGCGCATCGGACGCGTGCAGGCTGCCGCAGTGCTTGTGCTCAAGACCCTGCTTGCTGCGAACAAAAACTTCCCACAGGGGCCATTCCTTCAGTGCGGCGCTCATGCTGCCTCCTTCATTGCTCGTTGTTGCTGTTTGCGGGCGTGGGCCAGCGCGGCATCGCGCACCCACTGGCCATCGTTGTGCGCTTTCACGCGGGTCGACAGACGTTCCTTGTTGCAAGGGCCGTTGCCGTTGACGGTCTGCCAGAACTCGTCCCAGTCGATCTGTCCGTAGTCGTGATGGCCGCGTTCCTCGTTCCACTTCAGGTCCGGGTCGGGCAGGGTCACGCCGAGCACCTTGGCCTGCGGTACGGTCGCGTCGACGAACTTCTGGCGCAGGTCGTCGTTGCTGATGCGCTTGATGCCCCAGCGCATGCCCTGCACGCTGTTGGGGCTGTCGGCATCCGGCGGTCCAAACATGGCCAGGCATTTCCACCAGTAGCGGTTGACGGCGTCCTGCACCATCGCCTTCTGTTCCTCGGTGCCCTGCATCATGACCAGCAGTGCTTCATAGCCCTGGCGCTGGTGGAAGGACTCCTCCTTGCAGACCCGCACCATGGCGCGGGCATAGGGGCCGTAGGAGCAGCGGCACAGCGGCACCTGGTTCATGATGGCGGCGCCATCGACCAGCCAGCCGATCACGCCGACATCGGCCCAGCTCAGGGTGGGGTAGTTGAAGATCGAGCTGTACTTGGCCTTGCCCGAATGCAGGCCGTCGAGCATCTGGTCACGGCTGGTGCCCAGCGTTTCGGCGGCGGAATACAGGTACAGGCCATGGCCGCCCTCGTCCTGCACCTTGGCGATCAGGATCGCCTTGCGCTTCAAGCTCGGTGCGCGGCTGATCCAGTTGCCCTCGGGCAGCATGCCGACGATCTCGCTGTGCGCGTGCTGGCTGATCTGGCGCACCAGGGTCTTGCGGTAGGCCTCTGGCATCCAGTCCTGCGGCTCGATGCGGCCGTCGGCGTCGATGCGGGCATCGAACCTGGCCATCAATTCGACCGGTTCGGTCGAAGCCACCGGCTTGAGCGGCTTGCCCGGCTCATCCGATACGCTGAAGGATTGCGTGTACATGGTGTTGACTCCTGGGGAATGAAGCGGTTGACGGAATCGGCCGCTCAGAGCAGCCAGCTGGGGGATCTCTTGTCGAGGAAGGCGGCGATGCCATCGCGCGCCTCGTCGGTGGCGCGCTGACGCGCGATGCGCTGGGCGGTTTCCTCGCTGACGGCATCGTCGATCGGGCGACCGTCGACAGCCTCGATCAGGGCCTTGGCCGCCTGCTGCGCCCGTGGCGCGCCAGCGATCAGCGGCTCGATCAGCAGCGCCAGCGTCGCGTCGAGGTCGTCGCGCTCGCAGACCTCGTTGACCAGGCCGATCTCGTAGGCGCGTCGGGCGCTGAAGCGCTCGCCGCTCTGGAAATAACGCAGCGCCTGGCGCGGGCCAATCGCGCGCAGCACATAGGGGCTGATGACCGCCGGGATGATGCCGAACTTGACCTCGGAGGTCGCGAACGAGGCATCATGGCTGGCCACCGCCATGTCGCAGGCCGCGGCCAGGCCGGTGCCGCCGCCCAGCGCGGCGCCCTGGATGCGGGCGATGGTCGGCTTGGACAGGCCGGACAGGACGCGCAGCATGGCGGCAAAGCGGCGCGCGTCGGCGCGGTTCTCTTCCTCGCTGAAGGCCGAGGCGCGCTTCATCCAGTTCAGGTCAGCACCAGCCGAGAAATGCTTGCCCTTGCCGCCCAGCACTACCACCCGCACCGAGTCATCGGCGTCGAGTTCGGCGCAGGCCGCCTGCAGGTCGGCAATCAGCTGCTCGTCGAAGGCGTTGAACACCTCGGGCCGGTCCATCCAGATCGTGGCGACGCGGTCGCGACGCTCGATGCTCAGAGTCTGGTACATGGGATGTTTCCTGACCTGCTCAGAGCTGCTTGGGACGCGTATCGAACACGCGCTTGGCCTTGCCGGTCAGCGTGCGCGGCAGCGCATCGGCATCGAGCACGCTGACCTTGGTCGAGATGCCGACGATGGTCTTGATGTGATGCTGCAGTTCCTTGGCGATCTGCTGGACCTCGCTCGCGCCGAGCTTGCCCGACAGCGAACGCTGCAGCTCGCAACGGATCTCGACCGCGTCGAGGTGGCCATCACGCTCCAGGTGGATCTGGTAGTTGCCCGACAGGCGCTGGTCGCGCAGGATCTGCTCCTCGACCTGGGTCGGGAAGACGTTGACACCGCGCACGATCAGCATGTCGTCCGAGCGGCCGGTGATCTTGCCGATGCGGCGGAAACTCCGTGCGGTCGGCGCCAGCAGTCGGGTCAGGTCGCGCGTGCGGTAGCGGATGACCGGGAAGGCTTCCTTGGTCAGCGAGGTGAAGACCAGCTCGCCCTCCTCGCCGTCGGGCAGCACTTCACCGGTCTCGGGGTCGATGATCTCGGGGTAGAAATGGTCTTCCCAGATCACCGGACCGTCCTTGGTCTCGATGCATTCGCAGGCCACGCCCGGGCCCATGACCTCGGTCAGGCCGTAGATGTCGATCGCGTCGATGCCGAACTTGCGCTCGATCTCGGCCCGCATGCCCTCGCCCCAGGGCTCGGCACCGAAGACGCCGACCTTGAGCGAGATGTCCTCGGGCGCGATGCCCTGGCGCTCAAATTCCTCGGCAATCACCAGCGAGTAGGACGGCGTGACCATGATGCCGTCGGGCTTGAAGTCCATGATCTGCTGGACCTGCTTCTCGGTCTGGCCGCCCGACATCGGCACGGCGGTGCAACCCAGGCGCTCGATGCCGTAGTGCGCGCCGAGGCCGCCGGTGAACATGCCGTAGCCATAGGAGTTCTGCACCATGTCACCGGCGCGCAGACCGGCCGCGCGCAGCGAACGCGCGATCAGGTCGGCCCAGTTCGAGATGTCCTGCTGGGTATAGCCAACCACGACCGACTTGCCGGTGGTGCCACTCGACGCATGCAGACGGGCGACCTTGTTGCGCGGCACCGCGAACAGGCCGAAGGGGTAATGGTCGCGCAGGTCCAGCTTCGTCATGAAGGGGAACTTGGACAGGTCGGACAGCGTCTTGAGGTCGTCCGGATGCACGCCCTTGGCCAGGCATTTCTCGCGGTAGGGCGCGACGTTGTCATAGGTGTGGCGCAGCGACCACTTGAGGCGCTCGAGCTGCAGCGCGGAAATCTCGTCGCGGCTGGCGGTTTCGATCGCATCGAGCTCGCCGGGCAGGGGTTTCTTGACGGTCATGGGTTTCCTCTGTCGATTCTTGTGATGGTGGTTGCGGGGCGGTGCTTATTGCGCGTCAGCCAGGCTGGCCGTCACCTCGCCCTTGATGCGGGCGCTCTTGCCACGAAACAGCGCGAGGGTCTTGCCGCCAACGACGCTGACCGTGACGTCATAGACACCGGTGCGGCCGCCCGCCGCGCGTTCGATGGCCTGCGCCTCGAGCAGATCGCCCTCGCGCCCCGGCGCCAGGAAGTCGATCTGGCAGGCCGACGCCACGGTGTTCTGGTTGTAGCTGTTGCAGGCATAGGCAAAGGCGGTGTCGGCCAGCGTGAAGATCATTCCGCCATGGCAGATATGGTGGCCGTTGGCCATGTCGGGGCGCACCCGCATGCGCAGCGTGGCGCGGCCGGGCGTGACCTCGACCCGCTCCATGCCCAGCGCGCGGGCGACAGCGTCGCGCGACCACATCGCATCGGCCGCGGCATCGGCCAGCGCCTGGGCCTGCTCAGAGGCAAGGAGGACTTCAGACATGGACCTTGCTCCCGGCAAAGACGGCTTGCTGGATCAGCGGCGAGACACGGTAGCGGTCCTCGCCGTAGAACTGGTTCAGATGGGCCAGCACGGTGCGGATGCGCTCGACGCCGACCGCATCGGCCCAGGCCAGCGGACCGCGCGGGTAGTTGACGCCCAGGCGCATGGCCGCATCGGCGCCGGCGGCGTCACAGACACCCTGGTTCACCGCATCGGCGGCCTCGTTGGCCAGCATCGCGACCGTGCGCATGACGGCCAGGCCCGGTACATCAGCCAGCAGGGCGACCGCATAACCGGCCGCCTGCAGCAGGCCGACGGCCGCCTGCTGCGCGGCCGGGTTCGCCTGGCGTGCCAGCGCCAGCGCCAGGCGGCTGGCCTGGCCGTAGTCCAGCGCCAGGTCAACCAGCGCCAGATTGGCGATGCCGCTGTTGCAGGCGCGCTGGGTCGCGCTGCGGCCGTCGGTCTGGAACAGCACCACGCTGCCGGTCTCGGCAATGCGGCCGTCGATCGAAGCGGCGCGGCTGAACGCGACCCCGGCGGCCTGCAAGCGCGCGGCCAGCGCCAGCGCAGCCGGGCTGTCACCGCAGACCAGGATGTCCGCCGGCACGCCGACGGGGACAGCGCTCTGCGGCTGCGCACGTTCGGCGCCGGCGCGGTAGTCGTAGAAGCCGCGCCCGCTCTTGCGGCCGATGAAGCCGGCATCGACCAGCTCCTGCTGGATCAGCGAAGGCTGGAAACGCGGGTCCTGGTAGAAGGCGTTCCAGACCGATTTCGTGACCGCGAAGTTGACGTCATGGCCGATCATGTCCATCAGCTCGAACGGCCCCATGCGGAAGCCGCCGGCCTCGCGCATCACGGCGTCAATCGTCGCGCAATCGGCCGCGCCCTCCTGCAGCAGGCGCAAGCCTTCCGCATAGTAGGGACGCGCGACGCGGTTGACGATGAAGCCGGGGGTCGACCTGGCATGGACCGGGGTCTTGCCCCAGGCGGCGGCGGTGTCAAACAGCGTGTCGGCCAGCTGGCGCTCGCTCGCCAGGCCCGAGACGATCTCGACCAGCGCCATCAGCGGCGCCGGGTTGAAGAAATGCATGCCGACCAGGCGCCCGGGCGCTTGCAGGCCGGCGGCGATCGCGGTGACCGAGATCGACGAGGTATTGGTCGCGAAGATGCAGTCGGCGCCGCAGATCGCCTCGAGCTCGCGAAACAGCGCGCGCTTGACCTCGAGGTTCTCGACGATGGCCTCGATCACCAGCCCGGCATCGGCCAGCTCGGCGCTCGACGCCGCGGCCGACAGACGATCGCCAGCGGCCTGCGCCGCCTCGGGGCTCAGCCGGCCCTTGTCGGCCAATTTGGCCAGCTGGGCACGGATGCCGGCCACGGCCTGTTCGGCTGCGCCGGGACGGTTGTCGAGCAGCCGGACCGGATGACCGGCCTGGGCCGCGACCTGCGCGATGCCGGCCCCCATGGCGCCGGCGCCGATGACGGCCACCGGGGTGGAAAGGGGCAATGCCTGCTTGCTCATGCTCAGGCTCCCGTGAAGCGCGGCGCGCGCTTGTCCAGGAAGGCGCTCACGCCCTCGACATAGTCGGCACTGCGACCGAGCTCGCGCATGAAGCCGCCCTCCATCGCCAGCTGCTGCTCCAGCGTGTGGGTCGGCGCGGCCTGCATCAGCTGGCGCGTGCGCACCAGGGCCTTGGTCGGCATGGCGGCCAGCCGGGCCGCCAGCGCATCGACTTCCGAGCCAAAGACCGCGTCGTCATGCACGGCCCAGATCAGGCCCCAGGCAGCGGCCTGCTCGGCCGGCAGCTTGTCGGCCAGCAGCGCCAGCCCCATGGCGCGCGCCATGCCGACGCGCTGCGGCAGCAGCCAGGTGCTGCCGGTGTCCGGTATCAGGCCGATCTTGCTGAAGGCCTGCAGGAAGGACGCCGATTTCGCGGCCAGCACCAGGTCGCAGGCCAGCGCCAGGCTGGCACCGGCACCAGCCGCGATGCCGTTGACGGCCGCGATGGTCGGCACGCGCAGGTTCTTGAGACGCATCACCAGCGGCTGGTAATGGCGCTCGACCAGGTCGCCCAGGTCGGGCGGGGTCTGGCCGGGCGTGAAGCACACCTCGGCATCGGCCAGATCCTGGCCGGCGCAGAAACCGCGACCGGCGCCGGTCAGCACCAGCACGCGCACCGCCGGGTTGGCCTGGATGCTGTCGAGCGCGTCGCGCAGCTCGGCATGCATCGCCGCCGTGAAGCTGTTCATCTTGTCGGGACGGTTCAGCGTGATGCGCGCCACGCCGGCCTCATTCAGATCGAACAGGATGTTCTGGTAGCTCATGGCAGCCGGTCTCAGACGTGGTAGCGACGCTGCACGACGCGGAAGCGATTGGCCACGAAGGCCGAATCCGCGTAGGACGCATTGGCCGCCGGGTTGCCGCCGGTACCGTGGTAATCCGAGAAGGCCGAGGACTGGTTGACGAACACGCCGCCGGTCAGGTTGATCGACAGCGCGACCTTGCCGCGCCAGGTGGCTTCGGTCATGGCATCGATCACGTCCTGGCTGCTCGAGTACAGGCCGACGGTCAGCGCGCCATGGGTGCTGACGATGCGCTCGGACAGCGCGATCGCGCTGTCCGTGTCGGCGGCCTTGACGATGAAGCTGATCGGGCCGAAGCGCTCTTCCATGTAGGCGGCCTCGTCAGCGGCGTCGACCGCCAGCAGCACCGGGGTGCGCACGTCGGCACCTGGGAACTCGGGGTTGTCGAGCTTCCTGGATGCCAGCACCACGCGGCCCAGGCTGGCGCCATTGGCCTGCTCGACCCGCTCGGCGGTGGCGCTGGACTGCATCGCGCCCAGCACGGCGCAGGCGACTTCGGGCTTGCCAAGCAGGCGCTCGACCGCCTTGGCCAGGTCGGCGCAGACCTCGTCATAGCTCTTGTGGCCTTCGTCGGTCGCGATGCCGCCGGCCGGCACGATGATGGCCTGGCTGGTGGTGCACATCTGGCCCGAGTAGAGCGACAGCGTGAAGGCCAGGTTGCCCAGCATCGCCTTGTAGGCGTCGGTCGAATCGATCACGATGTTGTTGACACCCGCGAGCTCGGCATAGACCTGGGCCTGCTTGCAGTGGTCGATCAGCCACTGGCCAAAGACATTGCTGCCGGTGAAGTCGACCGACTTGACCGCCGGATGGGTCGCCAGCGCCTGCGTCACGCTGCGCTGCTCGGCCACGCACAGGGTCACCAGGTTCGGGTCGATGCCGTTCTCGGCCAGCACGGCGCGCAGCGTGCGCACGGTGATCGCAGCCGGCAGGATCGCGTTGCTGTGCGGCTTGACGATGACGGCGTTGCCGGTGGAGAGCGCAGCAAACAGGCCCGGATAGGTATTCCAGGTCGGGAAGGTGCCGCAGCCGACCACCAGGCCGACGCCGCGGCCGACCAGCTCGAACTGCTTCTTCATGACCAGCGCCGGGTTCTTGCCCTGCGGCTTTTCCCACACCGTCTCGGCCGGCACAAAGCTCTGCTCGCGCCAGGCATAGGCCACGGCTTCCAGGCCGCGGTCCTGGGCATGGGCGGCGCCAGCCTGGAAGGCCATCATCCAGCCCTGGCCGGTGGTCATCATGACCGCATGGCCGATCTCGAAGCTCTGGCGGTTCAGGCGCTCGAGCATTTCCAGGCAGATGCCGGTGCGCCCGGCCGCGCCCACGGCCTGCCAGCCCTTCATGGCGGCCAGGCCGGCAGCGATCAGCGCCTCGTGGTCGCACAGGGGATAGCGCACATCAAGCGCAACACCGTAGGGCGAGGCCTCCTTGCCGCCCCAGCCACTCTGGCCCGGCTGGTCGAGCTCGAAGTTCCGGCCCAGATGCGCCTCGAACGCCTGCTTGCCGTCGGCGGCAGCGGTTTCGCCATAGACCTTGGGGCTCGGCATTTCGCTGTAGGGCGACCAGTAGCCACGGGTGGCGATGGCATGGAGTGCGCCATCGAGCGTGGCACGGTGCTTATCAAACAGGAGATGTGACATCAATTGATTCCAGAACAGTTGAGACCCGGGAGGCCGGCAGCGGTGCAGTTGCCGTCCAAACACATTACAAACTTAATTTAATTTCTACAAAAAATGTATCACATGAGAATAAAAAAAAGGATCAGGGTTTCCCCTGATCCATCGCCCCGTTGCCGGATGGCTTGACCGTGCTGGCGCGTGCGCTCGCTCAGGCCAGCTCGGTCAAGGCGTCCTGGCCCTGGAAGCGCTCGCTCACCAGGCTCGACGCCGGCGGCAGCTCGCCGTTGGCCAGCAGCAGATGGCGGTCCAGATGCCGCTCCGACGGCCCGAGCAGGCGGCGATAGAGCGCCTTGCAAAGCTGGCGCGCCGCATGGCCCGGCCAGCCGGACGGCAGCAGCACCTCGGGCAGCTCCGGGTCGCGCAACAGCAGGCGGCGAAAGTCGTGGATCAACAGCATGCGCACCAGGAAGGCGCTTTGCTCGTCGACACCCTCGGGCGCGGACTGGCGCAGGGCGTCCAGGATCGGCTGGTAGCAGGCCACGAAATCGGTGTAGGCACCCGCCAGGCTCTCGAGGTTCCAGGCCGACTGGACGATGTCGGCATCGTGCGCCGACTGGCCCAGCCGCGGATTGACCGCCAGCAGCGGCATCAGCTTGGGCAGCAGCCCGCTCATGCCGTCGGCGCCCAGGGCATCGAAGCTCGACTCGAGGTCGGCGCCTGGGTGCACGAAGCAAGTCGGGCTGAATTCACCGAACCCCTGCCAGTAGAGGGCGCGGCGCAGCTGCTCGCGCTCGCGCGGCGCGAGTTCGCCCAGCACCATCACCAGGCGCCAGCGCCGGTCCCACAGCGGTGCCTCGGCGGCGTAGATCTGGCGCGCAGCCTCCTCGAAGCGGCGCTGGCCCGAAGCCGTCAGCATGTAGTCGGTGCGGCGGCCCTGGGTCTGGGTCGTGAGCCAGTCATCCTTGACGAGACGGAACACCGTGGTGCGCACCAGCCGCTCGTTGAGGTCGAGCGGCCCGAGCAGGTTGATCAGGCTGCCGAGCCAGATCCGGCCGCCGCGCGGCAGCACGGCGTCACCGAACACCGAAACGATCAGCGAACCGGCCTTGATCCGGCTTTGCTGGCGAAAGCTCTCCAGGCGCTCGTGAATGGTCTGCTCCACGCTGTCTTTTGTCATCGATCTTGTCTTTTGTCTTGTCTTTTGTTGTGGCGGCGCGACTCCTTTGGACTCCATGGCCGCGCCAGGCTGCCGAGTGTAGAGTCTCGATCCAGGGCGGCCAGGCCCGCAATCCGGCTCCAGGCAGAGCGCCAGGGCCATTGCGTCGCAACGGGCCGGGACAGGGCCGGCGGATTGACGCTATTTTTTCAGCTGACAGCGCTTGAAATCCTGACAAGGCGTCCCAAGCTGGTGGCAAATCTTCATTGTTGCAACCCTAGAGCCTGTCATGTCTGCACCGCAAGACCTCCACTCCACCGAAGCCGGTCAAACCGCCCCCATCAGTCCCGAGGAAGCGCAAGCCGCGGCCGCTGCCGGCCAGGCCGACGCCGCAGCCGCCCAGGTCAACGAGATCGAGAGCCTCAAGGCGCAGAACGCCGAGCTGGCCGAGCAGTTCCTGCGCGCCAAGGCCGAGGTCGAGAACATCCGCCGCCGCTCCGAGGACGAAGTCGCCAAGTCACGCAAGTTCGCGCTCGAAGGCTTCGCCGAGAGCCTGCTGCCGGTGCTCGATAGCCTCGAAGCCGGCTTGAGCATCCAGGAAGCGACCGTGCAGCAGATCCGCGAAGGCTCGGAAGCCACGCTCAAGCAGCTGCAGTCGGCGCTGGCCCGCAACAAGGTGATCGCGATCGCGCCGGCCGCCGGCGAGAAGTTCGACCCGCATCACCACCAGGCGATCTCGGTCGTGCCGGCCGAGCAGGAAGCCAACACCGTGGTCGCCGTGCTGCAAAAGGGCTACCTGATCGCCGAGCGCGTGCTGCGCCCGGCCTTGGTCACCGTGACCGCCCCCAAGTAAACCCAGTCAGACATCAGGCCGGACGCCGGCATAGACCCGACAGCAGCGCGGGTCTTGAAAAACCAGACAGCGTCCTCACCTCTGATTCAAGCGAATTTTCACCGTTTTTTCCAAGATTATCCGGAGCACCTCATGGGCAAGATCATCGGCATCGACCTCGGCACCACCAACTCCTGCGTGGCCGTGATGGAAGGCAACACCACCCGCGTCATCGAGAACAGCGAAGGCGCGCGCACCACCCCGTCCATCATCGCCTATCAGGAAGATGGCGAAGTGCTGGTCGGCGCGTCGGCCAAGCGCCAGGCCGTCACCAACCCGCGCAACACCCTGTACGCCGTCAAGCGCCTGATCGGCCGCAAGTTCGGCGAGAAGGAAGTGCAAAAGGACATCGACCTGATGCCCTACACCATCGCGGCCGCCGACAACGGTGACGCCTGGGTCGAAGTGCGCGGCAAGAAGATCGCCCCGCCGCAGATCTCGGCTGAAGTGCTGCGCAAGATGAAGAAGACCGCCGAGGACTACCTGGGCGAAGCCGTGACCGAGGCCGTCATCACCGTGCCGGCCTACTTCAACGACGCGCAGCGCCAGGCGACCAAGGACGCCGGCCGCATCGCGGGCCTCGAAGTCAAGCGCATCATCAACGAGCCGACCGCCGCTGCACTGGCCTTCGGCCTCGACAAGCATGGCACTGGTGACCGCAAGATCGCCGTGTTCGACCTCGGTGGCGGCACCTTCGACATCTCGATCATCGAGATCGCCGACGTCGATGGCGAAAAGCAGTTCGAAGTGCTGTCGACCAACGGCGACACCTTCCTGGGCGGCGAGGACTTCGACCAGCGCATCATCGACTACATCATCGACGAGTTCAAGAAGGAAGCCGGCGTCAACCTCAAGCAGGACGTGCTGGCCCTGCAGCGCCTGAAGGAAGCCGCCGAGAAGGCCAAGATCGAGCTGTCCAACAGCACCCAGACCGACATCAACCTGCCCTACATCACGGCAGACGCGTCGGGTCCGAAGCACCTCAACATCAAGCTGACCCGCGCCAAGCTCGAAAGCCTGGTCGACGAGCTGATCGAGCGCACCATCGCCCCTTGCCGCATGGCGATCAAGGACGCTGGCGTGTCGGTCTCCGACATCCAGGACGTGATCCTGGTCGGCGGCATGAGCCGCATGCCCAAGGTGCAGGAGAAGGTCAAGGAATTCTTCGGCAAGGAGCCGCGCAAGGACGTCAACCCCGATGAAGCCGTCGCCGTCGGCGCCGCGATCCAGGGCCAGGTCCTGTCGGGCGACCGCAAGGACGTGCTGCTGCTCGACGTGACCCCGCTGTCGCTGGGCATCGAGACCATGGGCGGCGTCATGACCAAGATGATTGGCAAGAACACCACCATCCCGACCAAGTTCAGCCAGGTGTTCTCGACCGCCGAAGACAACCAGCCGGCCGTCACGATCAAGGTGTTCCAGGGCGAGCGCGAAATCGCCGCCGGCAACAAGGCGCTGGGCGAATTCAACCTCGAAGGCATCCCGCCGGCCAGCCGCGGCACGCCGCAGATCGAAGTCTCGTTCGACATCGACGCCAACGGCATCCTGCATGTCGGCGCCAAGGACAAGGGCACCGGCAAGGAAAACAAGATCACGATCAAGGCCAACTCCGGTCTGTCGGAAGCAGAGATCGAGAAGATGGTCAAGGATGCCGAAGCCAACGCCGCCGAAGACCACAAGAAGGTCGAGCTCGTGCAGGCGCGCAACCAGGGTGATGCCATGGTCAGCTCGGTCAAGAAGAGCCTGACCGAGTACGGCGACAAGATCGACGCGGCCGAGAAGACCGCGATCGAAGCCGCGATCAAGGAAGTCGAGGAAGCGATCAAGGGCGACGACAAGGCCGCCATCGAAGCCAAGACCGAAGCGCTGATGACCGTCAGCCAGAAGCTCGGCGAGAAGATGTACGCCGACATGCAGGCCCAGCAGGGCGCTGCCGCTGCCGCCGGTGCTGAAGGCGCCGCCCGTCCGGCCGACGACAATGTGGTCGACGCCGAGGTCAAGGAAGTCAAGAAGGACTAAGCTCCCTCTTTTCCTGACCTGAACACCGCCGCGCGCGGGTCTGCCGACCCGGCGCGGCGTTCGCACTATCAGCCCTACCCCCTGCAAGCACCATGGCCAAACGAGACTTTTACGAAATCCTGGGCGTCGGCAAGACCGCCAGCGACGACGAGATCAAGAAGGCGTATCGCAAGCTGGCGATGAAGCACCACCCGGACCGCAACCAGGGTGAGGCTTCCAAGGCCGCCGAAGAGAAGTTCAAGGAGGCCAAGGAAGCCTACGAGATGCTGAGCGACCCGCAAAAGCGCGCCGCCTACGACCAGTACGGCCACGCCGGCGTCGACCCGAACATGCGCGGCGGCCCGGGCGGCGCCGAGGGCTTCGGCGGCTTTGGCGATGCCTTTGGCGACATCTTCGGTGACATCTTCGGCGGCCAGCGTGGCGGTCAGCGCGGCGGCCGTCAGGTCTACCGCGGCAACGACCTGTCCTACGCGATGGAGATCACGCTCGAGGAAGCCGCCGCCGGCAAGGACAGCCAGATCCGCATCCCGAGCTGGGACGAATGCGACACCTGCCACGGCAGCGGCGCCAAGCCCGGCACCAGCGCCAAGACCTGCAACACCTGCCAGGGCAGCGGCGCGGTGCAGATGCGCCAGGGCTTCTTCAGCGTGCAGCAGACCTGCCCGCATTGCCACGGCAGCGGCAAGATCATCCCCGAGCCCTGCACCAGCTGCCACGGCCAGGGCAAGATTAAGAAGAACAAGACGCTCGAGATCAAGATCCCGGCTGGCATCGACGACGGCATGCGCATCCGCTCGGCCGGCAACGGCGAGCCCGGTCGCAACGGCGGACCCGCCGGCGACCTGTTCATCGAGATCCGGGTCAAGCGCCACGAACTGTTCGAGCGCGACGGCGACGACCTGCACTGCAAGGTGCCGGTCAGCGTCACGACTGCGGCGCTCGGCGGCGAGATCGAGGTGCCGACCCTGGCCGGCAAGGCCGCGATCGACATCCCCGAAGGCACCCAGCATGGCAAGCAGTTCCGCCTGCGCGGCAAGGGCATCAAGGGCGTGCGCTCAAGCTACCCCGGCGACCTCTACGTCCATGTCGATGTCGAGACCCCGGTCAAGCTGACCGAGCACCAGCGCAAGCTGCTGAAGGAACTCGACGAATCGTTCAAGAAGGGCGGCCACAAGCACAGCCCGAACGACAAGGGCTGGTTCGACAAGTTCACCGAGTTCTTCTCTTAAGACGAAGAACATGCTGAAATGGGCGCATGAGCGTCCAGATCAGCTTCCTCGGCGGGGCCGGCACCGTGACCGGCTCCAAGTTCCTCATCCAGCACCAGGATCAGCGCCTGCTGGTCGACTGCGGGCTGTTCCAGGGCTACAAGCAGCTGCGGCTGCGCAACTGGATGCCGCCGCCGGTGGCTCCCGGCCAGATCGACGCGGTGGTGCTGACCCATGCCCACCTCGACCACAGCGGCTACCTGCCGCTGCTGGTGCGCGAGGGCTTCCAGGGCCGGGTCTGGTGCACGCCGGGCACGCGCGACCTGTGCCAGATCCTGCTGCCCGACTCGGGCCATATCCAGGAAGAAGACGCCGCCTTTGCCAACCGGCATGGCTTCTCCAAGCACCACCCCGCCCTGCCGCTCTACACCGTCGCCGATGCCAAGGCCTGCCTGGAGCGGCTGCAGACCGTGCCGCCCTTCCATGCCTTCGAGCCGCTGCCGGGCTGGCAGGCCAGGCTGCAGCCGGCCGGTCACATCATCGGCGCGGCCAGCCTGCTGATCGAGGTCGGCGGCAAGCGGCTGCTGTTCTCGGGCGACCTCGGGCGCTCGGACGACCTGCTGATGCTGCCGCCCGAAGCGCCACCCGGCGCTGACGCGGTGATCATCGAGTCGACCTATGGCGACCGCGAACATCCGCCGCAGGACCTGCTCGACGAACTGGCGCCGGCGCTCGCACGGGTGGCGGCACGCGGCGGCACGGCCGTGGTGCCGGTATTCGCGGTCGGCCGGGCGCAAGCGCTGCTGCATGCGATTGCCCTGCTCAAGCAGCAGCACCGGCTGCCGCGCGGCCTGCCGGTCTACCTCGACAGCCCGATGGCAATCCACAGCACCGAAGTGTTCGCGCGCCACCCAGGCGAGCACCGGCTCGACGCCGGCCAGGTGCACGACATGGCGCACGCCGCCACCATGGTGCGCACGCCCGACGAATCCAAGGCCATCGCCGCGCTGCACGGCCCCAAGATCGTGCTGGCGGCCAGCGGCATGGCAACCGGCGGGCGGGTGCTGCACCATCTGGTGCAGTATCTGGGCGACCACCGCCACATGGTGCTGCTGACCGGCTACCAGGCGCCGGGCACGCGCGGCGCCGCACTGGTCAATGGCAGCGCTACGCTGCGCATCCACGGCCAGGACCTGCCGGTGCGGGCCGAGGTCGTGCAGTTGCAAACCGCGTCTGCCCATGCCGACGCGCCCCAGCTCATGACCTGGCTGCGCGCAGTACCGGGCCGGCCGCACCGGGCCTTCGTGGTCCACGGCGACCTGGAAGCCTCGGACGCGCTGCGCCAGCGCATCGAGCGCGAACTGCACTGGCAAGCCGTCGTGCCCGAGCATGGCTCGAGCTGGGCGGTGTAGGCCTGGATGCAGGGCCGGGCTGGTCCGGGACTGGTCAGCCGGCGGCTGCCGGCCTCAGCTCGGCCGCGTTTCCCTTGGCCGGTGGCGAACCGGCCGCAGCGCTGAAACGGACGCCAGCCTGACGCTGTTGCGCCCCGCCTGCTTGGCCTGGTAGAGCGCCGCATCGATCCGGCTGATCCAGCTGTCGAGCGATTCGTTCGGCAAATAGCCGGCGACACCAAAGCTCGCGGTCACCCGGCCGACCTGCGGGATCTGTTGCGCCTCGAAGGCCGAGCGCAGCTTCTCCGCGACGGTCATCGCCTGCTGCGGCCCGGTATCGGGCATCAGCAGCATGAATTCCTCCCCGCCCCAGCGAGCCAGCAGGTCGCAGCCCCGGGTGTGCTGGCGCGCCAGGGCCGTCAACTCCACCAGCACGCGGTCGCCGGCCAGATGGCCATGGATATCGTTGATATCCTTGAAGTGATCGAGGTCGAAGATCAACAGGCTGAGCGCCTGCTCGTGCCGGTCGGCCCGGGCCATTTCCTGGCGCACCATGCTCTCGAAGTGACGGCGGTTCCACAGCCCTGTCAGCATGTCCGTGGTCGCCATGTGGCTGAGCTGCGCATTGGCCGACTCCAGCGCCTGGTTGAGCCGCTCGGCCGCCTCCTTGGCCTGTTGGAGTTGCTGCTCGAAGCGCTGCTGCACCTGCAGCAGGAAGCCGAAGCCATTGATGCACATGACCACGAAGGCCAGGGTGTAGAGCCCGATGTTGATCCCGTTGTTCTGGTAGGACACCAGCTCGACGCCGAGCAATCCGATGATCACCTTCAGCGCCAAGCAGCCCCCCAGCGCCCCGTCAAGCGCGCTCATCATCAGCAGCAATTGGGGCGACTGGCGGAACTGGTTCAGGCTCAAGGCCGACATCGCCAGGTAGAGCAAGGCGGCAATGCCGGTGCCGACGAGGATCATCGGATGGTTGCTGCTGGCCAGCCAGACCGTGGCGATGAAGACCGGCACAGCCACCATCATGGCGGCCCGGACCACCGGGACCCAGCGCGGCGCTCCCAGAAAGCGCGCATAGACCGCCAGCTCCATGGCGATGCCCAGCCACTGCATCAGATTGCCGGCATAGATCCAGGGCACCCATTCCGCGCCCCACAGCGGCCGCGACCAGCCCAGCAGGTAACCCGATCCGGCGATCAGCTTGGCCAGCTGCCAGGCGCGCAGATGCGGCATGTCGTGCTTGCGGCAGCGCTGATAGACGAAGACCACCAGCGCAAACGACAAGTTGAACAAACCGAGAGAGAAGATCAGGGTCCTGGTGTCCATGGTGATACGGGCTCGGTACGGGCTGCGCAAAAATAGCAAGATGCACTGATTAAACCCTGACCCAATGCCTCTTCTCCCCATAGAAAACCCAGAATTATCGTTTTCTGTCGGGCTACCGGCCTCGGTCACTGCGCCGGTCCGAGCAGGGATCAAACCGGCGGTGTAAGCTTGCTTTCCATGAAAAATCCACTCGACCGACTGCAGGACCCGACCCTGCTCAAGACCGATGCCTTCATCGCCGGCGACTGGGTGGCTGGCAATTCGCGCTTTCCCGTGCATGACCCGGCCACCGGACACAAGCTCGCCGATGTCGCCAACCTTGGCCCAGCCGAGACGCAAGCCGCGATCGCCGCCGCCAACGCGGCCTGGCCGGCCTGGAAGGCACGCACCGCCAAGGAACGCAGCATCGTGCTGCGCCGCTGGTTCGACCTGCTGATGGCGCACCAGGAAGACCTGGCCCGACTGATGACCGCCGAACAGGGCAAGCCGCTGGCCGAGTCGCGGGGCGAGGTCGCCTACGGCGCGAGCTTCGTCGAGTGGTTCGCCGAGGAAGCCAAGCGCATCAACGGCGAAGCCCTGCCCCAGTTCGACAACAACCGCCGCCTGCTGGTGCTCAAGCAGCCGATCGGCGTTTGCGCGGCGATCACGCCCTGGAACTTCCCGCTCGCCATGATCACGCGGAAGGTCGCTCCCGCGCTGGCGGCCGGCTGCCCGGTCATCATCAAGCCGGCCGAGCTCACGCCGCTGACCGCGCTGGCCGCCGCCGAACTGGCACTGCGCGCCGGCATCCCGGCTGGCGTGCTCAACGTCATCACGGCCGATGCCGAGCAATCGATCGCGGTCGGCAAGGCACTCTGCGCCAGCGACGTGGTGCGCCACCTGAGCTTCACCGGCTCGACCGAGGTCGGCCGCATCCTGATGGCGCAATGCGCCCCGACCGTCAAGAAGCTCTCGCTTGAGCTCGGCGGCAACGCGCCCTTCATCGTGTTCGACGACGCCGACATCGACTCCGCCGTCGAGGGCGCCTTCGCCAGCAAGTACCGCAACGCCGGCCAGACCTGCGTCTGCAGCAACCGGCTCTATGTGCAGGCCGGTGTCTACGACGAGTTCGTCACCAAGTTCGCGGCGAAAGTCCGGACCGCCAAGGTCGGCAACGGCTTCGACGATGGCGTCAACCAGGGCCCGATGATCGAGGAGGCCGCACTCGTCAAGGTGCAGCGCCATGTCGACGACGCGCTGGCCAAGGGCGGTCGGGTCCTGGTCGGCGGCAAGCGACTGCCGGGCCTGTTCTTCGAGCCTACCGTGGTCGCCGATGCCAGCGCCGACATGCTATGCGCGCGCGAGGAAACCTTCGGCCCGTTCGCGCCGGTGTTCAAGTTCGAGACCGAACAGGAAGCGATCGCCTGCGCCAACGCGACCGAATTCGGCCTGGCCAGCTACTTCTACAGCCGCGATGTCGGCCGCATCTTCCGCGTCGGCGAGGCGCTCGAGTACGGCATGGTCGGCGTCAACGTCGGCATCCTCGCGACCGAACATGTCCCGTTCGGCGGCGTCAAGCAGTCGGGCCTGGGCCGCGAGGGCTCGCATTTCGGCATCGACGACTATGTCGAGATCAAGTACCTGTGCCTGGGCGACATCCTGCGCTGAAACGTCGCGTACCGGTGCATTCCGACGCTGCCGATCAAGCCGTGCAACGGCAGGCCGAACGGCGCCGGTTTCTGCGGTAAGATGGGAGGATATGCGGGTGTAGTTCAATGGCAGAACGGCAGCTTCCCAAGCTTCATACGAGGGTTCGATTCCCTTCACCCGCTCCAATCTAGCCTCTCACACTGTCGCAAGACATCGCATAACCCGCTGATTCCACTCGGAAAGCGGGTTTTTTGTTATCTTGCGTCACCGCATCGCGGCACCCGATCCACTGAATACCCCCCATGAGCACCACCCCCTCCCGCCCCACCCTGGTCATTTACCACGGCGACTGCCCGGACGGCTTCGGCGCCGCCTATGCCGCCTGGCTCGCGCTCGGCGACCAGGCCAACTACCTGTCCTGCAAGCACGGCGACCCGGCACCCGATGTCAGCGGACGCCAGGTCTACATCCTCGACTTCTCGTTTGCCCCCGCGGTGCTCGAACAGATGCGCGCGCAGGCCGACTCGATCACGCTGCTGGACCACCACAAGACGGCGCAGGACCAGCTGAGCTGTCTGAGCTGCGGGCCGAAGTTCTCGCTGCTGTTCGACCTGCAGAAGTCGGGCGCGCGGCTGGCCTGGGAGCATTTCCACCCGGGCCAGGCCGTGCCGTATCTGATCGCGCGCATCGAGGACCGCGACCTCTGGAACTGGAAGTTCGACGACAGCCGCGAGCTGCTGGCGGTGCTCGACACGCGCGGCTTCGACTTCCAGGCCTGGCATGCGCTGCGGCTGCAGGCCGATGATCCGGCAACGCGCCAAGCCCTGATCGAACAGGGCAGCGCGCTGCGCCGCCAGTACGAAGGCCTGGTCGCCAGCGTGGCCAAGGGAGCGTTCGAGCTCACGCTGCTCGGGCACCAGACGCTGGCGATCAATGCGGTCAGCGAATTCACCAGCGAACTCGGCAACATCCTGGCCCTGCGCACCGGCAGCTTTGCCGTGGTGTTCAAGATCGACAGCCCCGAGTTCGTCAAGGTCAGCCTGCGCTCGCTGCGCAGCTTCGATGTGTCGCCGATCGCGCTGCGCTTTGGCGGTGGCGGCCACCCCCAGGCCAGCGCCTTCAGGCTGCCGATGAGCAAGTTTGCCGACTTCCTGGCCGGAACGCTCGCGTAAGCGCCCGCCGGCAGCGGCATCAGCTCCAAGCCACGCGACAACAAATCCCCAGTCGTGACAGGGCGCGCGCCAGCAGGCATGCTGGCAAGACCTTGACCCTTCAGCCAGGAGCCCACATGCCGCATCCCGTCCCTCGCCCGACCGCCGCCGACTTCGATCAGGAGCTGCTGATCCTGTTCGATGCCTATGTGCATGGCGACATCGACCGCCGTGGCTTCCTCGAGCGCGCGCGCCGCTTCGCGGTCGGCGGCCTGACAGCAGCCGGCCTGCTCGCCGCGCTGAGCCCGGATTTCGCCCGCGCCCAGGTCGCACCCGACGCGCCCGGCCTGCGCATCGAGCGCATCACCATCGATTCGCCGCAGGGCTACGGCAGTCTGCCAGGCTATCTGTGCCGACCGGCAAAGGCCAGCGGGCCGCTGCCGGCCGTGCTGGTGGTGCACGAGAACCGCGGGCTCAATCCGCACATCGAGGATGTGACACGCCGGCTGGCACTCGAAGGCTATCTGGCGCTGGCGCCCGACGCGCTGGGGCCGCTGGGCGGCTATCCCGGCGACGAGGACAAGGCGCGCGCGCTGTTCGGCCAGCTCGACCAGAACAAGACCCAGCAGGACATGCTGGCAGCCGCCCAGGCGCTGCTGCGCCACCCCGACTCGAACGGCCGGCTCGGCGTGGTCGGCTTCTGCTGGGGCGGCGGCATCGCGCACACGCTGGCCACGCGTCTGCCCGAACTGGCTGCCGCCGTACCCTTCTATGGCAACCACCCGCCGGCCAGCGAGGCCATCAAGGTCAAGGCGCCGCTGCTGATCCACTTCGCCGACCAGGACGAGCGCATCAACGCGGCCTGGCCGGCCTACGAGGCGGCGCTGAAAGCCGCTGGCGCGCGATTCGAGGCGCAGCGCTACCCCGGCACCCAGCACGGCTTTCACAACGACACGACGCCGCGCTACGACGCTGGGGCAGCACGCCTGGCCTGGTCGCGCACGCTCGACTTCCTGGCGCGGCAGCTCAAGAGCTGAAGGCTGAAGCCGTGGGGCCAGGGCCCCGGGCTCGCGTAGTCGGCACGGCCTGCTAAGCTGGGCGGATCGAATCCTTGTCGTTTCCGCTCGAAAGAAGATGGCCATGTCAAACCCGCCGCGCCCGGCTGACGATGCGCTGGCCCAACGGGCCCGCCGCATCAAGAACTCGCTGGCCGACCTGAACGCCCGCATTGCCCGGCTGTCGATTTTTCTGCAGCTGCCGCTCGACACCGAAGCCCAGCTGCAACAGATCGTCGAGCGGACGCATCCGCTGTTTCGGCTGCATGACGGGCAGCCGGCGGGCGCCGCGGCAGGGGGCCAGCAACGGCAGCGGCAGGCGCTGGAGGAATTGCGCGGCCTGCTGGTGCTGCGCTGCAAGGTGATGGCCAACCTGCTCTCCAACCTGGGACTGGAGCTGACCGGGCAGATCGCCAACCAGGCCGAGGACCATCTGGACCGGCTGGGCTTCAAGCCGGGTGCGGATGGCTTTCGCCTGCTACCGCGTACCGAACCCTAGGCCGGCCAAGTCCTGCCGGCCGGGGGAGGATTCAGCGCTCCGACCCGGCCACTGCCGGCGCGCCGTCGAGCGCCCGGATCGCCATCCGGTAGCCGGCCTCGATCAGCCGGGTCAGGGTCTTGTCCGAGAAGTCGTAGCCCGTCGAAGCGGGCTCGCCCGGCACGCTTTCGCGCACGATGCGGGTGATCTGCAGCGGCGCCTGCTGGCCCATCAGCTGGATGAAGTTCGGCTGATGCCGGAGGCGGTGGGCTTGCGCCGGCGGCAGCTCGGCCAGCACTTCCTGCACCAGCTGCTGGAAATCATGGACCAGGGTCTCGGTCCTGAGGTCGTTGCGGATGCGCTCGGCAAACAGGATTTCCTCGCGCCTGGCCATGACCTCGGTCAGGTTGCTCGGCAGGGCCCGGGCCTTGCCCGGATAGAGGTCGACGATGTAGACCCGCTTGCCGGCCGCGCCGCAGCGTTCGATCACCTGCTCAAGCGGCGAGTTGCTGACGATGCCGCCGTCCCAGAAATGCCGGCCTCCGATCGTGGTCCACGGAAACGCCGGCGGCAGGCTGCCGCTGGCCAGGATATGGTCGGCGCTGAGGTCATCGACATAGCTGTCGAACACCACCAGCTCGCTGGTCTCGACATCCACCGCGCTGACGATCAGCCGGACCGGGCTGGACTTCAGGCGCTCGAAATCGACATATTGCTCCAGCAGCCGCCGCGCCGGCGACATGTCGTAAAGACTGGTCCAGCGCGAGGACGATGGATCGTCGCTCCAGAACGGCTTGAGCCAGCCGGGCTGGAAGAACTGCGGCACCCCGAGCAAGGCCACCTGCCCGCCGGCAAGCAGGCGCCGCAAGCCCTCGTCGGCCAGCTCCGGTGACTCAGTGCCGAGCTCGCGCCAGAAGGCTTGCAGCTGCTGCGCCGCGTCGTCCGGATTGCCCGCGATGATCGCGCTGTTGATGGCGCCGATCGACACGCCGGCCACGATGTCGGGCCGGATGCCGCGCTGCTGCAAGGCCTGGATCGCGCCGCATTCGAAGGCGCCGAAGGCCCCGCCGCCCTGCAGGATGTAGACGGTCTGGTTCGGGATCTGGTCGAGCGCGAATTCGGGCTCGGACAGCCGCGGCTTGCTCGCGCGCAGATTGACGCGGTGCTTGATCAGGCCCTCCATCATCCGGGTCTCGTCGGCCGGACGCCCGAGCGAAAACAGCCCGCGCGGCACATCATCCTGCAGAAAGATCGCCGCGTAGGAGCCGGACTCGAGCGAGCCGCGGTCGATGCGCTCATGCCCGGACTCGATGCGCCCGAGCAGGTTGAAGCTCAGGTCGAACACATGGCTGTAGAAATAGCTGACCTCGCAGTAAGGCGCGCGCCGCCCCAGCATGTTGCGTGCGGCATGGCGGCCTTGCTTGAAGGCATTGTCCCAATGCTCGATATGGCGCTGGCAGTTGAACACGGTGTCGAAGAAGCTGCAGACATCGCCCACCGCATAAATGCCAGGCTGACTGGTCTGCAAGAAGCGGTCGACCCGGATGCCACCCGCATCGAGCTCGATGCCGCTGCCGTGCAGGAACTCGATGTTGGGCCTGACCCCCACCCCCAGCACCACCAGGTCGCAGTCCAGGGTCAGGCCGCCGCGGGTCGTCACGCCCTCGACCGCCGCCTGGCCGTGAAACTGGAGCGGCGCATCGCCCAGCAGCACCTCGACGCCTTGCCTTTGCAGCGTGGCCAACAGATGGGACGAGAACTCCGGCAGCGCCAGGCTCTCGAGCAACTGGCCGTGCTCGATCAGGGTGACGGCCAGCCCGCGCTGGCGCAAGGCCGCGGCCACTTCGAGCCCGACGAAGCTGCCGCCGATCACGACCGCACGCCTGGCCTGCAGCACGCTGGCACGCAAGGCCTGGGCCTCGGCCAGGTTGTGCAGCAGGTGGATGCCGGCCAGCCCGGCGCCAGGGATCTCGAGCCGCTGCGCCGACGCACCGGTGGCGAGCAGCAACTGGCCATAGGCGATCTCGTCCTTCCGATTGACGCACAGCCGCTGGCGCGACGGCTGGACCGAGGTCACCGCAGCGCCGGTCCTGACTTCGATGCCGAGCTTGTCGTAGCCGGCCGCGTCCAATACCCAGTGCACCGACTCGGCCGACTCGCTCGACAGGAAGGTCTTGGAGAGCGAAGCCCGGTGATAGGGCAGCTGCGGCTCGGCGGCCAGCAGCAGCACGCTGCCCTGGCCCCCTTCGGCGCGCAAGGTCTGGGCCGCACTGGCCGCAGCGACCCCGCCGCCGACGATCACATAGTCATAGCGCTTCATCTTCGAATGCCTCATCTGGGATACAGGGCCAGGATAGCCGACCCGCTGCATCTGGGCGCTCAGCGCATGACAGACCTGCCCGCCCGCAGCGTCATCCGCGCTACATGAACGCTCGCTAAGCTGGACAAGTACTTTCTCATCAGCTGCAGACCATGAATCTCCGCCCCCTGACCCTTGCGATCACCCTGAGCCTGGCCACCAGTGCCGCCCTGGCCCAGACCGAAGTCGGCGCCACCCTGGCCGGCCATGCCTATCTGGCGGCCGACACCACGGTGGCCGCGCCGCGCGATGCCGGCCCGCTGTTCGCCACCAGCGGCAAGTTCGCCAACGGCAAGCGCCAGCGCGTGACCGAGCTCGGCAGCGTGCCGGCCAACACCTTCGTCGGCGACCCCAAGCAACCGCGCGCCTCGGGCGGCTTGCTGCCGGTCAAGGGCCAGTCGGTGCAGGGCTTCTCGGGCATCGTCTCGCTCGGCCAGGACGAATTCCTGACCCTGACCGACAACGGCTTCGGCAACAAGATCAACTCGATGGATGCGCTGCTGATGGTGCACCATGTCAAGGCCGACTGGGCCAGCGGCAAGGTCAAGCGACTCAAGACCACCTTCCTGCACGACCCCGAGCACAAGGTGCCGTTCTTCATCCAGAACGAGAACAGCCGCCAGCGCTACCTGACCGGCTCCGACTTCGACATCGAGTCGATCCAGCGCGTCGGCAAGGAATGGTGGATCGGCGAGGAGTTCGGCCCCTATGTGCTGCGCACCGACGAACAGGGCAAGGTGCTGGGCGTGATCGAGACCGCCGTCGGCGGCAAGACCTTCCAGGGCCCCGACCATTACCTGCATGCGCGCCCGGCCACGCCGGCACCGCTGCCCTTCAACGTGCGGCGCTCGGGCGGCTTCGAGCCGATGGCACGCTCGCAGGACGGCAGCAAGGTCTACCCGATGTTCGAGTGGCCGCTGTGGGATGCCCAGGCCAATGGCTACGAAAGCCACCAGGGCAAGCCCTATACCCGCATCCTCGAGCTCGACGTGGCGAGCCAGCGCTACAGCGACAAGCAGTGGAAATACCGCTTCGAGCAGGCCGGCAACGTGGCGGCCGACTTCCAGCTGATCGGTGCGAGCACCGGCCTGGTGATCGAGCGCGATGATGCCTCCGAAGGCGTGAGCCCGGCCTGCCCCGGCCAGCCACGCACCGACTGCTTCACCCACCCGGCCCAGTTCAAGCGCATCTACAAGATCGACCTGGCGCAGACCGACGCCGACGGCTTCGTCAGGAAAATCGCCTACATCGACCTGACCCGCATCGCCAACCCCAAGGGTCTGGCGCGCCTGGGTGACAACGGCACCAGCTTCGCCCTGCCCCACCTCGGCCCCGAGGGCCTGACCCTGGTCGATGGCGAACATATTGCGGTCGTCAACGACAACAACTTCCCCTACTCCTCGGGCCGTACCCTGGGCCAGCCCGACCACAACGAGATCACGCTGCTCAACGTCAAGGCACTGATCGAGGCCCAGTAAACCCAGCTGCCCGGCGCCTGGCGCGGCCGATCCAGGCCGCCCAGGCAGCCCACCGCAGGGGCTGATTACCTGGGATTGCGCAGCCGCCGGCGCTCGAAATGCTTGAGCCCGACATAGGTGGCCAGCCCGATCAGCACCGACCCGAGCGCGAACAGACCATAGGCCAGCGGCCAGGGCAGGCCCGAGGTCATCATCGAGAACTCCGACATGCCGCCCATGCCGGCCAGCACGTTGATCGGCATGAAGACCACGCTGAAGATGGTCAGCTGGTTGACTCGCTTGTTCTGGTTGATGTTGATGAAGCCGATCGTCGCATCCATCAGGAAGTTGATCTTGTCGAACAGGAAGGCGGTGTGGCTGTTGAGCGAGTCGATGTTGCGCAGGATCTGCTTGGCATCCTCCATCTGTGGTGCCGTCAGCAGCCGGCCGCGCATCAGGAAATTGAGCGCGCGCTGCGTGTCGAGGATGTTGGAGCGGATGCGGCCGTTCTGGTCCTCCTCCTCGGCGATGTCGGACAGGATCGAGGCCGCCTGCTCGTCGCTGACCGACTCGTTGAGCACCAGCTTGCCGACCTTGGCCAGGATGGCGTAGCTGTTCTCGAGCGAATCGGACGAGCATTCGACATCGGCGCCGTAGAGGTCGAGCAACACGTCGACCGCATCGGTCACATAGCCCGGCTGGGTTCTGGCCAGCCGGCGCTGCAGCCGGAACACCGGCAGGTCCTCCTCGCGCAGCGAGAACAAGATGCCCCGGTGCAGCACGAAGGCCACCGGCACGCTGCGCGAGTCGCCGGCGCGGTCGAGCAGGAAGTTCGAGTGCAGGTGGATCGCGTCGTTGTCCTCGATGTGAAAGCGCGCGCTGACCTCGAGATCGGTCACATCGAGCGGATCGGGCAGCTCGACGCCGAAATGGGCCCCGATGTAGGCGCGCTGCGCCTTGCTGGCGTGGATCAGGTCGACCCAGACCGGGCGCACGCCTTCGAGGTCGCGCTTGCCGGTGTAGGGCATCTGGCGCAGCTTGCCGTCGACCAGCTCGAAGATGCTGATCTTGCTGCCCTCGATGTCGGGCTCGCGGCCACCGGCCAGCTCGAGCCGGCGCTCATCCGACATCTCCCACAGGATGTCGTTGATGCGCGCCTCGGGGATGCGCTGCCAGAGCTCGCAAGCCTGCTCGAGCGACAACCCGTCGAGGGTTTCCCCAAGCTCGGCCGCCGTCTGGCTCTTGATCGCGTTGGCCAGCTCGGCCTCATGCTGCTTGTGCACCAGCACCTCGGCCACCTCGTGCCGCGACATCTTCTGGCTGCGGACGACCTGGTCGACCAGTCTTTGCCTTTCCAGCATTTCCTTGAATTTTTCTATCGACATGGCTGGTGACTCATGGGAGGGCGCATGGAAGCAGCGGCGCGGAATGAAGCAGGACCACTCGTTAGTCCATGCCCGGATTATCGGTGCCCAGCCGGGGACTTCGCGCCCGCGCTAGAGTAGCAGGCGCTTGTGACAACCAACAAACCAGGAGACCCCCCATGAGTGAACGCGAAGCCATCATTCCCCCCGGCATGGAAGCCGTCTACCAGAACATCCGCTACGCGCCAGCGGTGCGCGCCGGCAACACGCTCTACATCTCGGGCCAGATCGGTCGCAACGAGCAGATGCAGCTGGTCGAGGACAAGGAAGCGCAGTTCGTGCAAACCTTCGAGAACCTGAAGAAGGTGCTGCAGGCGGCCGGCGCGAGCTTCGACGACATTGTCGACGTGACGAGCTTTCACACCGACATGCGCGACCTGCCGCTCTACATGAAGGTGCGCGACCGCTATTTCACGGCCAACTTCCCGGCCTGGACCGCCATCGGCGCGGCCCAGCTCTGCGGCCAGCCGGGCTACTTCCTCGAAGTCAAGGCGATTGCGGTGCTGCCGGATCGGCACGCGAGCTGAACGAGGCCAGGCCAGGCCAGGCCCGCCAGGCTGAGCCGGACTTGCCGATCGGCCCCAGGCGCCAAGCGCCTGTGCGCCATCGTTGACAATAGCGGGGCCCAACCAGCCCCCCTTGCGCATGCCAGACCGTTCCAGCCACACTGCCAACAATCCGTCCCACCCGGCCCCGCCCAGCTCGGTGCTGGCACTGACCGCTCCGGTCGCCATGGGCTATATCCCGCTGGGTGCCGTGTTCGGCTTCCTGTTCGTGCAGGCTGGCGGGCACTGGGCGCTGGCCTGGCTCTCGAGCCTGCTGATTTATGCCGGGGCGGCGCAATACATGATGATTCCGATGCTGGCCGCCGGGATGCCGCTGGCCGCGATCGCGCTGGCCACGCTGGTGGTCAACCTGCGCCATGTCTTCTACGGCCTGTCGCTGCTCGAGCGACTGCCGCGCGGGCGGCTGCTGCGCGCCTACCTGGCCTTCACGCTGACCGACGAGACCTATTCGATCCTGACCACGCTGCCGGCCAGCACCCCGACGCGCCAGATGGCGCTGCTGGCGCTGCTCAACCATGGCTGGTGGATGCTCGGCACGGCGCTCGGGGCGCTGATCGGCAGCCAGGCCCGCCTCACGCTGGCCGGGCTGGACTTCGTGCTCGCGGCACTGTTCGCCGTGCTGACGGTCGAGCAATGGCGCAGCCGGCGCCAGGCCACGCCGGTCTGGGTCGCGCTGGCGGCCTATGCGCTGGCCTATCCGGTCGCGCCCCAGCATGCGCTGGTGCTGGCGATCGCCCTGAGCCTGGCCGCCGGTTTCTGGCTGGCAGAAAAGTCCCATGCCGATGATTGACACCTATTACGCCATCGCCGTCATCGCCCTGATGGCACTGATCACCTTTGCGCTGCGCGCGCTGCCCTTCGTCGCCTCGCGCTGGCTGCAAAGCCACCCGGCAGTGCGCCGGCTCGGTCGCTTCCTGCCGCTGGCCATCATGACCCTGCTGCTGCTGCACACGCTGGTGGGCTCGGCGCGCGAACATGCAGCCGGACCCTGGCCCGAACTGCTCTGCGCGGGCCTGGCGGCGGCGCTGCAATGGCGCAGCCGCAACCCGCTGCTGAGCATCCTGGCCGGCACCGGCCTCTACGTGCTGCTGCGCAACCTCGGCGCGGGCTGAGCAGCGGCCACGACCCTCACGATGCCAGGCGAGCCCCCCAGGACACGCGGCCAACGGCTGCCGGTCATTGATCTGAAGCGCTGCACCGGTTGCGGCTGGTGCGTGGCCGCCTGCCCGCTCGACCTGCTGTCGCTTGAACGCACCGGCTGGAAGAAGCATTCGACGCTGCACGAGGCCGAACGCTGCACCGGTTGCGCCTACTGCGCGATCCGCTGCCCGTTTGGGGTCATCACGATGCAGGAAGCTGGCACCGACTAGGGCGTGTCATCAATCAGGCGAGCCATACGACAGTCGCTGCCAGATGGATGGCGCCCAAGAAGTTGCGAGCCGTCTTGTCGTAACGCGTGGCGATGGCCCTGTACTGCTTGAGCTTGGCAAAGAA
>Ga0208374_1000124_pt1 | contig 49315 bp, 48 predicted proteins | sample RifOxyC3_FD_184037 | JGI IMG/M metagenome (GOLD analysis project Ga0208374, IMG submission 184037) | Groundwater microbial communities from Rifle, Colorado - Rifle Oxygen_injection C3 (SPAdes) | ecosystem: Environmental > Aquatic > Deep subsurface > Groundwater | place: Rifle, Colorado, USA...
CGGAGCCGGTGGTGCTGCCCTTTGGCGAGACGCGCCGCGCCCTGGCCCGGCGGGTGGTCGATGGCGCCGAGAACCCGCTCTCGAATTTCCTGACCCAGGGCCTGCAGGCCGTGCAGACCGATCTGACCCTGACCCGTCACGGCTACCTGGGCTATGCGGTGGTCAGCCACCCGCGCTTCTGGGACAGCCTGAGCGCTGCCGACCGGACACTGTTGCGCCAGGCCCTGGCCGAGTCGCTTGCATTCGGCAACCGGCTCTCGGCCGAACTCGATCGCCAGGCGCTCGAGCGGGTGCTCCAGCTGCCGCGCCTGCGCGTCCATGTCCTCAGCGCGCCCGAGCGCGCCGAACTGCAGCGCACGGCACAGGCGGTCCAGCTCGGTTTCGAGCGCCGAGTCGGCGCAGGCTTGCTGGCCGAAGTGCGAGGCGCGATCGCACCGACGACTGCAGCGGGCGATTAGGGTAAACCCGACTGTTGAATGCCACAGTTGGCAGCGCGGCGGGCGCTGCGTATCGTTGCGACCTTTCCCGTGCTGCGGGTGCCGGGACAGGTTCTGGTGCCTGCGCTGCCCCTTCAATCCTTAATCGAGTCCGTCGCCATGGCCACTACAACTGCGCGAAAGCCTCTCTACAAGTCACTCTACGTCCAGGTCCTGGCCGCCGTCACGATCGGCGTGCTGCTGGGCCATTTCCAGCCGGAACTCGGCGCCCAGATGAAGCCGCTCGGTGATGGCTTCATCAAGCTCATCAAGATGATCATTGCGCCGATCATCTTCTGTACCGTCGTGGTCGGCATCGCCGGCATGGAGGACATGAAGAAGGTGGGCAAGACGGGTGGCCTGGCGCTGCTGTATTTCGAGGTCATGTCGACGCTGGCGCTGATTATCGGCCTGGTGGTGGTCAACCTGCTGCAACCCGGCTCGGGCATGCATGTCGACCCCAGCACGCTCGACACCAAGGCCATCGCGGCCTATACCGCGCCCGGCAAGATGCAGGGCACGGTCGACTTCCTGCTGCACGTGATCCCGAGCTCGGTGGTGGATGCCTTCGCCAAGGGCGAGATCCTGCAGGTGCTGCTGTTCTCGGTGCTGTTCGGCTTTGCGCTGCACAAGTTCGGCGGTCGCGGCACCATGGTGTTCGACTTCATCGAGAAGTTCTCGCATGTGCTGTTCGACATCGTCGGCATCATCATGAAGGTGGCTCCGATCGGTGCTTTCGGTGCGATGGCGTTCACGATCGGCAAGTACGGCGTGGGTTCGCTGTTCTCGCTCGGCAAGCTGATGGGCGCCTTCTACCTGACCTGCCTGCTGTTCGTCTTCGTCGTGCTCGGCATCGTCAGCCGTCTGCATGGCTTCAGCGTGTTCAAGTTCGTGCGCTACATCAAGGAAGAGCTGCTGATCGTGCTGGGTACCTCGTCGTCCGAGTCGGTGCTGCCGCGCATGATGGAAAAGCTCGAGAACCTGGGCGCGCGCAAGTCGGTGGTCGGCCTCGTGATCCCGACCGGCTACTCGTTCAACCTCGACGGCACCTCGATCTACCTGACCATGGCCGCGGTCTTCATCGCCCAGGCCACCGACACCCCGATGGACCTGACCCAGCAGCTGACCCTGCTGGCCGTGCTGCTGCTGACCTCCAAGGGCGCCGCCGGCATCACCGGCAGCGGCTTCATCGTGCTGGCAGCCACGCTGTCGGCCGTCGGTGGCGTGCCGGTCGCCGGCCTGGCGCTGATCCTGGGCATCGACCGCTTCATGTCCGAAGCGCGTGCGCTGACCAACCTGGTCGGCAACGGCATCGCGACGCTCGTGGTCGCCCGCTGGACTGGTGACCTCGACATGAAGCGCCTGCACCAGGGCCTGGACCATCCGACCCTGACCGAAGCGCAGGACCCCGAGCTGATCCTGGATCAGCAGGTCACGAAGATGGCAGTGGCACCGGCCAAGGCCTGATTCCGGTCCGGACTGACTGTGACGGGGCGTATCCTTGGGGGTACGCCCTTTGTCTTTGCTGGTCCGGGCGCCGTGACCCGCCGTGACCACTACAATCCGGCCCCTCCCACATCACACCGAGCGCAGCATGGACATCGTCGTCAACGAGGAACTCAAGGCCTATATCGATCCCCTCACGCCCGAGGAATACGCGGCGCTCGAGCGCAGCCTGCTGGCCGAGGGCTGTCGCGATGCGCTGGTGCTGTGGGGCGACTTGCTGGTCGACGGCCACAACCGCTATGCGATCTGCCGTCAGCATGGCCTGCCGTTCCAGACCGTGCAGAGCAAGCGCTTCAAGGACATCGAGGATGTGCACCTGTGGATGATCGACCAGCACCTGGGTCGGCGCAGCGTGTCGGACTTCCAGCGCGGCGTGCTGGCCTTGCGCCAGCGCGAGATCGTCGCTGCGCGCCGGGCCCGTTTCCTCGAGGCCTCGGCCCAGCCCGCGCAGCAGGGCGCTGCCGATGCACCAGCCCCGCAGAGCGCCGCGGCCGAAGACCTGCCCTGGGAGGGCGAATCCAGCTATCCCGAGCCCGCGCCGCTCAAGAGCCGCGAGGACCTGGCGCGCGCCGCCCGCCTGAGCAGCAGCCAGGTCGCGATGATCGAGAAGATCCAGCAGCAGGCCGAGCCCGAGCTGGTGGCTGCGCTCAAGTCGGGCGCGATCTCGATCAATGCCGCTGCTGCCGTCGCGACCCTGCCACCCGAACAGCAGAAAGCCGCTGCCGTCGCTGGCAAGGATGAGCTCAAGCAGGCCGCCAAGCGCGTGCGCGAGGCCCAGCGCAAGCCGCGCGCGAAGACTGCAGCCCAGGCAGGCGAGGGCGCCGCGTCTGATTCGTCCGATCCGTCGGTCGCCGCCGACCAGGCGGGCGAACTGCAGGCGCTGCAGCAGCGGGTGGCCGAGCTCACGGCCGAGAACGAGGCGTTGCGCAAGCAGGTCACCAACCTGCTGTCGCAGCTGGTGGGCTGAGTCCGCCGCACCGCAGTCGGGCCTGACCTTGCCTGCCCACCCCGTCAGCTATGCCTTCGACCCGGCCCAGCTTGAACGCCTGCTGACGGTCGAGATGCCGTTTGGCAAGTACCAGGGCCGGCCGATCGCCGACCTGCCGGGCAATTACCTGAACTGGTTCGCGCGCGTGGGCTTTCCCGCCGGCGATATCGGCCGCCTGCTGGCGCTGATGCAGACCATCGACCACAACGGCCTGCGCGATCTGCTGCGCCCCTTGCGTGCCCTGAAGCGCCGATCCTGAGTGCCGCCCGGTCGGACTTGCGCTTGATATTCAGGTATTGACTGAGCTTGAATCAGCGAGATTCTGCTTTTTTATGCGGATAAAACCGCTATCCTGTGTAGCGTGAAGCAACTTTCTCACTGGAGTGCAAGATGAAAACCATGTCCCTGCTCGCGGCCGTCCTGGCCCTGGGTCTTACCTTTGGTGTCGGTGATGCCGACGCCGCCAAACGCCTGGGTGGCGGCAAGTCCGCCGGCATGCAGCGCGAGATGACGGTCGACAAGACCCCGGGCGCGACGCCGGCCCAGACGCCGACCGCCCCGATGGCTGCCACCACGCCGGCACAAGGCGCCATGGCTGCCGCGCCCGCTGCGGCGGCTGCACAGTCCAAGCGTTCCTGGATGGGCCCGCTGGCCGGCATCGCCGCTGGTATCGGCCTGGCCGCGCTGGCCTCGCATTTCGGCTTCGGCGATGAGCTGGCCTCGATGATGATGATCGGCCTGCTGGTCATGGTCGCGGTGGCGGTGATCGGTTTCATCATGCGCCGCCGTGCCGCGGCCCGCAATCCCGCCATGGCAGCGGCTGGTGCCGGCGCTGGTGCAGGCGGCATGTTCCGCACTGGCCAGACCGATGCGCCGGCCTCGCGTGGCTTCGACGTCTCGATGCCGCCGGCCACCCCGGCGTCGGGTGCCTCGACCGGCTCCTCGCTGTTCGGCTCGAGTTTTGGTGCCAGCCCGGCGCCGACTTCCGCCATCGGTGCCGGCCTGTCGGCAGCCCCGACCCAGGCTCCGGTCATTCCGGCCGGCTTCGATGTCGAGGCCTTCGTGCGCAACGCCAAGGTCAACTTCATCCGCCTGCAGGCGGCCAACGACAGCGCCAACCTCGACGAGCTGCGCGAGGTCACCACGCCCGAGATGTTCGCCGAGCTCAAGATGGACATCGTCGAGCGCGGCGCCGCTGCGCAGCAGACCGAAGTCGTCACCCTGGGCGCCGATGTGCTCGAGGTGGTCGAGGACGCCGCGCGCTATGTCGTCAGCGTGCGCTTCACCGGCCAGATCCGCGAAGACAAGTTCGCCGCACCGGAAGCCTTCGACGAAGTCTGGCACCTGACCAAGTCGCGCACCGGTTCGGGCGGTTGGCTGTTGTCCGGCATCCAGCAGGCGCGCTAAGCCCTGCGCCGGTAGGTGGCGGGGGCATGGGCCAAAATACGTCCATGTCCGCCACCTACCTCCAAGTTCCCTTTCGCGACAAGGACAGCGCCAAGGCGCTGGGCGCGCGCTGGGACCCGGCCCAGCGGCAGTGGTATGTGCCTGCAGGCCGCGAACTCGCGCCCTTTGCCGCCTGGCTGCCGGTAGACCTGGTTGACGCCAGTCTGCCGCTGCCGCCTGACAGCACAGCCGCGGCTGTCGCCTTTGCCGCGCTGGTTCCGAATGCCGCCGATGAGCCGGCAGTCCCGGGCAGTCGGCTGACAGCCGTCTCCGAGCCCGCTGCCGCCTACTCCAGCTCCAGCCTCACTTCGCAGCGCCAGCCCGGCATCAGCCTGTCGCAGCTGCTCGCTGGCGTCTCCCAGCTGGTCGCCCAATCCTTCCCTTCCGGCCTCTGGACCCTGGTCGAGGTCCTTGATGCGCGCCTGCGCAACGGCCATGTCTACCTCGAACTGTCCGAGCGCGATGCCGCGGGCCAGGTGCTGGCCAAGGCCAACGGCATGATCTGGGCGTCCAACGCCAGCCGCATCCTGCCCGAGTTCGAGCGCGCCACCGGCGCCACCCTGGGCCCGGGCATCAAGTTGCTGGTGCGGGCGCGCCCGGTGTTCAAGCCGCAATACGGCTTCAGCCTCGAGCTCGACGCGATCGACTCCGGCTACACCCTGGGCGACCTCGAGGCCAGGAAGCGCGAGATCCGCGAGCGGCTGCAGCGCGAGGGGCTCTATGCGCGGCAAAAGCAGCTCGCGCCGCCCTGGGACTACCAGCAGGTGCTGGTGATCGCGCCCGAAGCCGCTGCCGGCCTGGGCGACTTCCAGGCCGAGGCCGCCCGCTTGCAGCGCCACGGTGTTTGCCGCTTCGATTACGCCTACAGCCGTTTCCAGGGCGAGGGCGCGGCAGCGGAAATCCGCCTGGTGCTGCTGCGCGCCTTGCAGCGGCTGGGCCAGAGTGGCAGGCCTGATGCGGTCGTGATCATCCGTGGCGGTGGCGCGGTCAACGACCTGGCCTGGCTCAACGACTATGAGCTCGCGCGCAGCTGCTGCGAGCTCGAGCTGCCGCTGCTGACCGGCATTGGCCACGAGCGCGACAACACCCTGCTCGACGAGGTCGCGCAGCAGCGCTTCGACACCCCGTCCAAGGTGATCGCCGGCATCGAGCAGCTGATCGTGCGGCGCGCTGCCGAGGCGCGTGCCCATTTCGAGGCCATCGCCCGACTCGGCCAGCGCAGCCTCGTGCAGGCCCGCAGCGAGGCGCAGCAGGCCGAGGCGCAGGTCCGCGTGCTGGCGTTGCGCCAGCTCGACGCGGCTCGCTACCGCGTGCCGGCGGCCTGGTCCGAGGTGCAAACCCAGGCCAGGCTGGCGCTGCGCCAGGCCCGCGAGCAGTCGCGGCTGCGGCTGCAGCAGCTCGGCGAGCGCGCCACGGCGCTGACTCAGCGCGCCAGCGACTTCAGTGCCCACGCCCTGCAGGAGGTGCACAGCGGCAGCCGCCAGGCGCTGCGCCAGGCCAGCGAGTCCTCGCGCGCGCTGATGCGCGAGATCGCCGGCCAGGGCCCCGACAAGACGCTGGCGCGCGGCTTCGCGATCGTGCGCGATGCCAGCTCGGGCCAGGTGCTGCAGCGCGCCGTCGAGCTCAAGGCCGGCCAGAAGCTGCAGATCCAGTTCCACGACGGCCAGCGGCTGGCCCAGGCCGCCGGGCCCGCCGACCCTTCCCCGATCGATGATCCGAAAGAGAACCCGCAATGAAAGCCAAGACCTTCAGGGATGCCTACGGCGTGCTGCAACGCCATGCCCAGACCCTGCGCGAGCAGGACGAACCCCATATCGATGACCTGCTGGCCATCGTGACCGAATCAGTCGCGGCCTACCAGGTCTGCCAGTCGCGCATCGCGGCGGTCGAGCAAGCGCTCGAGAAAGCCCTCGGCGAGGCCGCTGAAATTTCCTCCAACCCCGCAACCGAAAGCTAACCATGAAGCTGTTCCTCAAGCCCGGCGCCTGCTCGCTGTCCCCGCATATCGTGCTCGAAGAGCTCGGACTGCCCTACGAGACCGAAGTGGTCGACCTGGCCAAGAAGACCACCGCTTCTGGCCAGGACTATCTGGCCATCAACCCCAAGGGCTATGTGCCGGCACTGCTGCTCGACGGCGGTGAACTGCTGACCGAAGGCCCGGCGATCGTCCAGTACCTGGCCGACCTCGCGCCCGAGAAGCAGCTCGCGCCGGCCAACGGCAGCGTCGCGCGCTACCAGCTGCAGTCCTGGCTGACCTTCATCGGCACTGAAGTGCACAAGTCCTTCAGCCCCTTCTTCAACCCGAAGGCGCCGCAGGAGTGGAAGGACATCGCGCGCGCCAACCTCGAGCGCCGCCTGGCCTATATCGCGCAGCAGCTCGAAGGCCGTGACTACCTGCTCGGCAGCGACTTCTCGGTCGCCGACGCCTACCTGTTCACGGTGCTGAACTGGTCCAAGTTCATCAAGCTCGACCTCGGCGCCTGGCCCTTGCTGGCGGCCTACCAGGCGCGTGTGGCGGCCCGTCCGGCCGTGCAGGCAGCGCTCAAGGCCGAAGGCCTGGTCTGAGCGTTGACATGACGATGTCACAGTAATCCCCATCGACCGTGGTCAAGGCTGTGGACAAGCCAGGCAACAAGTCAGCAAGTGATTGCCCCGCCTGGTATTTTTTGCCTTGCTCAAAAACAAGGCAATTCAGCCAGGGATCAAAATGGCCGGATTCTGTGACATCACCAGGGAGCATTCCCCTCTATGCATCCTGTGCGAATCTGATAATCTGAACCCAATCGAGTTGGGTGTGGGAGTCTGGTTCGATTGCCGGCGTTACCTTGAATCAACATTGCGATGTGAGGGGGGAAGGTAACGTCTTTGAACCCGGCCTGGTGCCGGGTTTCTTTTTTTGTGTGCGGGACTTCGCCGGAGTCACGACGGGTAAACGCTAGAATCGCCGAAACGCACGACGGGGTGCGGAATCAGTCTGGGAGTGACACCGGATGGACAAACGATCGGGACCGCATGACCGTTTCGAGCGGCTTGGCAGCAAGCTGGCCCAGCTCGAGTCCTTGCTGACCATGGTGGGCGGCGAGGGCATTGGCCATTTTCGCCAGCAGGAGGCCGAGCAGCAGGCCTATTTCCTCGGCCTGTGCACGCGCCTGGCCGGTGAATGCCGCGACCTGTGCGAGTCGCTGCAGCTCGCCGAGCAAGACAGTGAAGCCGAACCGCGCCGGCCCCATATGCTGCTCAACTAGTCCTGGCTGGCGGCCTCGTCGAGGCCTTTTGGCTGCCCGACTCCCGACTACCCTACTGCGCGGCCAGGCAGGGACCCTCAGTCGCCGAGCCCCAGCGCCAGCCTGAGCGCAGCATCGTCGATCCCGTCGACCTCGACCCGCTTGGTGCGACCGCTGGCGCCCATCTCGATGCTGATGGCCGACTTGGGCACGCCGCATTGCTTGGACAGGAAGGCGATCAAGGCCTTGTTGGCCTCGCCGTCGACCGGCGGCGCTTTCAGCTGGATCTTGGGCTTGCCGTCGAACAGGCCCGCGAGCTGGGTCTGCTTGGCGCCGGGCTGGCAATAGACGACGATCCTGGCCATCGCGCTCAGGCTTCCTGGCGGGTCGCGATGATCTGGCCCAGGGCCTGCTCGAGCACCTCGACCGGGTGGCAGCCCGTGATCACATAACGCTGGTCGATGATCAGGGTCGGCACCGAGTTCACGCCCGCCTGGCGGTAGAAGGCCTCGCGCTCGCGCACTGCCTCGGCAAACTGGTCGCCGGCCAGCAGTTCGATCGCCTGCTCGCGTTCGAGTCCGGCGCTGTCGACGGCGCCCAGCAGCACGTCGTCGGCGTCCATCGGCAGCCGGTCGCGGTGGCAGGCCTGCAGCAGCGCCTGCTTGAGCGCGAGCTGGCGCTCGGGGTGCTCGAGCGCGGCCCAGTGCAGCAGCCGGTGCGCCTTCAGGGTGTTGTAGATCCGGCCGCGTCCCTCGGGCGCAAACTCGACGCCGACCGCCGCGCCGCGCTGGCACAGGGTGGCGCGTGCAGCGGCCTGCTGCTCGGGCGTCGAGCCGTACTTTTGCGTCAGATGTTCGGCCAGGTCCTGGCCGCCTTCGGGCAGGTCGGGGTTGAGTTCGAACGGTTGCAAGTTCAGGCTGACCGGCACGGCCGCCGGCAGGCGCTCGAGCGCTTCCAGCAGCGAGGCCAGCCCGATGGCGCACCAGGGGCAGGAGATATCGGAGACGAAATCGATGTTCAGCAGTTGGCTCATGGCTGAATTGTCAACCGATTTCGCGCTCCGGGTCCGAAACCGAGCGCAAGACCGTTCAGTTCCGGCTGGCTGTGGTCAGCCTTTTTCGACCGGATTGGCGGTCATCCAGTTGGCCGGGTAGCTGCGCATGAACTCGGCAGCCTTGGACAGCGGAGCATTGAGCCAGGCGTCGTAAGCGCCTTCGTTGAGGATGACCGGCATGCGCTTTTCGGCGCCGGGCGGGTCGTAGCGGTGCAGCAGCCCGTGGCCGTAGGAACCGACCGTCAGCAGGCAAAAGCCGGTCACGGATTCGCCTTCTTCACTGCCCCAGCGCTCCCACAGGCCTGCCACGCCCATCGGCCGGCCGTCGACGCGCGCAATCCGGGTCGGCACCGGCTGGCCGGTGCGCCAGTCATCGACGAAGAAGGCCATCATCGGCACGATGCAGCGGCGCGATTCCTTCCAGGCCTTGTCGAAATGCTTGGAGCCGACCACGCTGTCGGGCCTGGCGTTGAGCAGCTTGGACGAGCGCAGCTTGGCGTCCGAGGCCGACTTGGCCCAGGCCGGCGGCAGGCCGAACTGGCCCTGCACCAGCTCGCGTCCGGCGGGGATGGTCTCGACATCGGCTTCGACCGTGGCCGGCGTCTGCCGGATGAAGAGGCTGGGCCGGCGCGGCCATATGTCGCGTCCGGGCAGCTGTTCGGGGGCCGGCACGTTGAAGGCTTCGGTATAGAGCGCAGCGTGTCGCACGCTTTCGTAATGGGAAATCATGCGGCGATGCTAGCGCATCACCGACCGCCCTGGCAGCCCGGACCAGGCCGACTGCAGCTTAAGATCTGGCTTTTAGCGAGGTCAGAGATGAGCGACGAACAATTCGACAAGGGGCTGGCCATGCGCAAGCAGGTCATGGGCGAGGATTTCGTGGAGCGCGCCTATGCCGGCGTGACGGACTTCACGGCACCGCTGCAGCATCACATCACGCGCAATGCCTGGGGCGAGGTCTGGCAGCGCCCGGGCCTGGACCTCAAGACCCGCAGCCTGGTGACCGTGGCGATGCTGACCGCCCTGGGCAAGCAAAACGAGCTCAAGGGCCATCTGCGCGGCGCGCTCAACAACGGCGCCACGCTGCAGGAGATCCAGGAAGTGCTGCTGCACGCCACCATCTATTGCGGCGTGCCTGCCGCGGTCGAGGCATTTCGCAGCGCGGCCGAGGTGTTACCCCAGACGGAAACCTGATGGCTGTGCGCCCGGGCGCAGCGCAATTGCCCCTGTCAGCCGCTGGTTTGCCTGCTTTTTAGGCAGGTCGATAAAGTCCAGCGGCGACAAGGGCTTGGCTGTTGCCTGGATGACTTGTCCACAGATTTGATCACGCCTGCTGGGGATTACCCTGACTGGTCCTGTGCCGCCGGGCCGCTGCTGCCACTGCCGTTTGCAGCCCGTCCATCCCTCGATAAAGTGATGACCATGAAGCCAGAACCTTGCACTTCACTCTCATTGAACGGAGCCAGCAGATGGCCATAGGCTGGATGACGGTATTGAAGCTGGTACCCTGGGATGACGTCATCGCGAACGCCCCCAAGGTGGTCGAGGGCGCGCGCAAACTCTGGAAGACGGTGGCCAGATCCCCGTTGCCAGAGCCATCGCCCGAGCCAGTCATTGCGCCCGAGGTCGCCGCCGCGCCGGCCGCGCCCGAGCTGGCGACACGCAGCGAGCTGCAGGCGCTGGCGGCCACGGTGTCAACCCTGCACGAGCAGATGGCCGAGTCGTCGGCGCTGATCGAGGCGCTGGCCGACCAGAACGCTCAGCTGATCGGGCAGATCGAGTCGAACCGGGTCCGGCTCGGCTGGCTGATGGCCGTCGTCGCGGCGCTGACCGCTGGGCTGGTCTATTTGCTGCTGCGGGGCTGAGCGCTTGAACGTCAACACCTACGATCATTACGGCTATGCGCTGATTGCCCTGATCGGCACCGCCATGGCCGTGGCGACCATCGTCTGGCTGATAAGCCATTCGCCCTGGAAGTCCAAGCTGCGCGAGCTGCGCGGCGTGGCGCCGCCCTTCATCAACATCCTCGGTGTGCTGTTCGGCCTGACGCTGGCCTTCATCGCCAACGACACCTGGTCGGCTCACGACAAGGCTACCGGTGCGGTCTACCGGGAGGCCGATGCCCTGCGCAGCCTGCTGGTGCTCAGCGGCAAGCTCGACGAGCCCTTGCGCTCGACCATCCGCGCCACCCTGAGCCGCTATGCCCAGGCCAGCAGCGAAGAATGGGACAGCCTGGCGCAGCGCCGCTCGAGTCCGCAGGCCGACCAGCAGGCCAACGTCTTGCTGCTGGCCGTGATCGACCGGCGCATCGAGGACCAGCTGGGCCGCACGGTCCATGCGTTGATGCTGACCAAGGTCAGCGACATCCGTCACGACCGTGATCTGCGCATCGCGCTGAGCCAGATGCATGTCAATCCGCTCAAATGGCTCGGAATGGCCTTCCTGGGCCTGCTGACCCTGCTTTCGATCGCGATTGTCCATATCGAGAACCCACGCGCGGCCTATCTCTCGATCGCCTTGTTTGCGCTGTCGGCTGCACCGACGGCAGCGATCGTGCTGGTGCAGGGCAACCCGTTCCTGCAGCCGTCCTTCGTTTCGCCGGCACCGATCATCGCCGCGCTGGGCCCCTGAGCAAAAAAAACCCGGCCAGGTGGCCGGGTGTGAAAGTCTCGAAGCAGATGAAAATCCTAGGAGTGCTAGGCCGTGGGTGAGTGAAGTCCACGTGCCAAGTATGGTTCAGGCCGAACGCGGCAGGGGTCAAGGACCTGTAACGCTTGTAAGCAAACGTAGGTCAAGCGCCGCGCACGGCCAGAAATGCCCAGCCCGCACGGAGCGGGCTCGTGAATTCGAGCTGATCGGCATCTCAATGGATGCCACAACCGGCAATAATGAGGCGATTCAACGCACTGACATGGCCAGCAAAACCACCCAAATTACCTTGATCACGTTGCAGTTCGGCATCCTGCTGCTGCAGGCCGGATCGGTGGCGCTGCAGCTGCGCAGCGCAGTTCCCGGCCTGCTGGTGGCGGTCTTGTGGCTGGCCTGCATGGCCTTGGGGCTGTGGGCCCTGAGCGCCAACCGGCCCGGCAACTTCAACATCCGCCCCGAGCCCAAGGCAGAGGGGCAGCTGGTGCAAACCGGGCCTTATCGCTGGATTCGCCATCCGATGTACACCGCAGTGCTGCTGTTCAGCATCGGCTGTGCCGGCTTCGTGGCGACGCTGCTGGCTGGCGGCCTGTCACTGGCGCTGCTGGCGGTGCTGTGGCTCAAGGCCGTGCTGGAAGAACGCATGATGTGCCAGCGCCATCCCGCTTACCGCGCCTACATGACCCGCACCCGGCGCTTCCTGCCTTTCCTGGTGTGACTGCAGCCCGGCTCAGGCCGTGGGCAATCTTTCGAAGCCGCTGTACTGGCCCTGCGTTTCCGTCACCACCACTTCGCTGACCACGGCCGCGGGCGGTCCGGTCCTGGACCATTCAATCAGGCGCTCCAGCGCCTGCGGTGAACCGCAGACCACGGCTTCCACGCTGCTGTCGAGCCGGTTGCGCACCCAGCCGGTCACTTCGAGCGCCTGCGCCTGTTCCTGCAGCGACTGGCGGTAGTAGACCCCCTGGACCCGACCATGGATCCGGAGATGGCGAACAATGACAGTCATGTCAGCAGTATTGATCATGGTGCTTCAATTTGTGAGCGGTATAAAATGATTTGATCATATTTGGAGACATGTCAAATGCGTCAAGCCTGGATATTTTCGTCGGTGGTCATTGCCGCTGCCACCGTTGTTTCGGCTGCGCATGCGGCCCCGGGGGCTGCGACCCATCCGTTTGCGCTTTCGCGTCCGATCGACAACCAGTACATCGTCGTCTTCAAGCGCGAGGTGGCCGAGCCCGCGGCCTTGGCAGCGCAACTGGCACAGCAGCAGGGCGGGCGCTTGCTGCACAGTTACCGCCACACGATCAAGGGCTTCGCGGCCCGCTTGCCCGCGGCAGCCGTGGCGGCATTGCGCAACAACCCCCAGGTCGACTATGTCGAGCCGGACGCAACGGTCAGCCTGAATGAAGCGCTGGCTACGCCGCCTTGGCAGCAGCCGAATCCGACCTGGGGCCTGGACCGGATCGACCAGGCTTCGCTGCCCATCAACGGCAGCTACCACCATCAGTACCGGGGCGTCGGTGTCCATGCGTTCGTGATCGACACCGGGATCCTGGCTAGCCATGTGGATTTCGGCGGTCGTGTCAGCGCGGGCTACAGCGCGATTGCCGACGGCAACGGCACGACCGACTGCAATGGCCATGGCACCCATGTCGCCGGCACGGTCGGCGGCAGCCAGTTTGGCGTGGCCAAGGCCGTGACCCTGGTGCCGGTCCGGGTGCTCGATTGCACCGGGTCGGGCAGCTACAGCGGGATCATCGCGGGGGTGGACTGGGTAGCCGGGCAGGGCGCGCTGCGCCCGGCAGTGGCAAACATGTCGCTCGGTGGCGGCTTGTCGGCTGCAGTCAATGCCTCGGTGGCCGGCGCGGTGGCCAAGGGGGTCACCATGGTCGTGGCGGCGGGCAACTCGAGTGCCGATGCTTGCCAGACCTCGCCGGCGTCCGAACCTTCGGCGATCACGGTCGGTGCGACCAGCAGCAATGATTCGAGAGCCAGTTACTCCAACTATGGCGCCTGCCTGGACCTCTTCGCGCCGGGCAGCGCCATCAGTTCCGACTGGCACAGTTCGACGACTGCGACCAATACCCTCAGCGGCACCTCGATGGCGGCGCCCCATGTGACCGGCGTCGCTGCCTTGGCACTGGCCGCCAACGGCAGTGCGACGCCTGCGGCCGTGACCGAGTTCCTGCTCAGCCATGCCACGCCGAACAAGGTCATTGGCGCGGGCAGCGGCTCGCCGAACCGCCTGGTCTATTCGATGGCCGCCGGCGCGCCCGCGACCCCCGTGGTCAAGACGGTGGCGGTCAGCGCCATCACGGGCAAGGGCGTGAAGTCGGGCACCAAATGGCGTGCCAGCGCGACCGTGACGGTGCGGCAATATGACGGCTACAACTTCGTCGGAGCAATTGCGGGTGCCACGGTGGCCGGCATGTTCAGCCCCGGTGGCGCCGCGACTTGCGTGACAGGCAGCACCGGCAGTTGCACGCTGAACAGCGGCACGATCAGCCGCAGCTACACCACCAGCCTGTTTGGCGTGGGCAATGTCACGGGTTCATCGCTGGTCTATGACGCCAGCAAGAATGCGGTCAGCAGCATCAGCGTGAGCCGGCCATAATTCGGCGCTGCCTGAACGTCTTGCTTTTGATGCACACTAACAGCCACGACATTGTCACTTTCTATCACCAGCATGTCACTGCTGGATCGTTTGCCATTAGCGATGCAGCCGACAGTCGCTCCATCACAGGCGATGCTCTGGGCAGCTTGATCGTCGGTGCTGCCAACCGCTTGCGAGTTGCCGGACTAGGTCCTGGCGATCGCGTGCTGTTCATGGATGGGCAGGGGCTTTCCGCATTCGTCCATTTTTGGGCGACCGTGCTGCTCGGTGGTGTTTTTGTGCCAGTGGATACCAGTTGGCCTTTGGCACGCATTGCGTCGACTTGTTTGCGACTGTGCCCGACCGTGGCAGTAGTCCCTGCAGCTGTACTGGCTGGTTTCCAGACACGGTTGCCTGATCTGCCGCTGCTGTCGGCCAACGAGCTGGCATCAGGCCAGTCAACTTTTGTTCCAGCCGACATGCCGGCAGATGCAGCCGCCGCTTTTTTGCTGACTTCGGGCTCAACTGGAGAGCCCAAGATCGTAGTCCATGGACGTGACGCCTTGCTACGCAGCGCTCGGCTGGCGGTAGAAACATTCGACTGGCGAGGTGGCGAACGCCTGCTCAACCTCCCAGAGCCGCATACCATGAGCGGTCTTCGCAATGCCATGCTGGCGGCACCAATGGCAGGCATGAGCTGGGTGAGTGCAGCGGTGGAGCAACGCAGCAACCTCTTTGCCTTGTGCGATCTGCTAGCAACGCATCGGATCCAACGCTTGGTGGCGGCTCCGATGTTGCTGCGACAAATCAACCTGCAGGGCGCGCGATTGAATCCCAGCACATTGGCGAGCCTGAAGGCCGTTTACTGTACTGGAGCGGATCTGCACATTGAAGAGGTCGACCGCTTCCATGCCCGATATGGCATCCCAGTCATCAATTACTACGGCCTCACCGAGACTGTCGGTCTTTGCTTGAGTCAGCGCATCGAGAGCTGGCAACCCGGCGATCGCAGTCTTGGCTGGCCGGTCGGCTGCAGGGTGCGACTGATGGCTGCTGACGGCCAAGAGGCCAAGCCAGGCGTCTCCGGCGAACTGCAGATCGAGATGCCATTGCCAATGCAGCGCTATCTCGAAGATCCGGTCGCGACGGCCCAGCGCTTTGACGGGCAATGGTTGCGCACAGGCGACCTGGCATATCGCGACGGAGACGACCGCATCACGTTGACCGGTCGCGCGAGCGCATTCATCAACACCGTCCACACAGAAAAAATCTATCCCGGGGAAATCGAGTCCGCACTGGAACAACTGCCTGGCGTCGCCCAGGCTGCGGTCTTCGGTCTGCCCGATGCGGCTGGAGGTGAACGCATCGCGGCCCTGATCGTGCCCCTGTCGGATGCCAGCCCAGAAGATCTCGCTCCGCAGCGCCTGGCCTTGGGGGTTCGAGAGATTCTCGGTCCCAGCCGGGTACCGGTTGCCTTTCGCTGCGTGGCCGACTTGCCACGCAGCTCGAACGGCAAGCTTCTTCGCCATGCTCTTGCAGCAATCTTCGAACATGCTCACTGAATCCTCCCCCCTGCCTATTGCCAACGCGCTCACCTGCTACCGCACGATTGCGCGCCAGGAACTGTATGACCAGCCATGGCTGGTCACAGCGGACCGGACTGTCAGCTTCGGAGAGCTCGCGCGCCGCATCGAGGCATTGGCAGGATTTCTCGAAGAGGCCAAGATCGTTGCCGGTCAGCGTGTCGTCATCTCGACCCGAAACGACGCTGAGGCCGCGCTGTTGTTCGTTGGACTGATTTGCAACGGCATCACGGTGGTCAACCTCGACCCCGACACAGGCCAGCAACGTGCGGCCAGCCTGATCGCCAAGGCATCGCCTTGTCTGCTCGTGCTCGATCCGGAACTGGCAAATGTCTGGGCGCTACCGGCAGGTGGCCCACGCGTGATGGCACTGGAGCATGCAGCACCCGTCGGGGTGCTTGGTCGCCTGCTAGGAAAGAAGGCCCCTGTTGGCGGTTTTCTGGCAGCCCTGGCCATGGCCAGGCCTCAAGAACCGCGCGATGCCATTCACCCGGAAACGCTGGCCTACATCCTTTTCACCTCGGGCACCACCAGTCAACCCAAGGGCGTCTGCATCAGTCATCGTGCGCTTTTCGCACACCTGGCGACACTGCAGCGTAGGCTCGACTACACGCCGCAAAGCCGAATCCTGAACACCCTGATGCTGTCCCATGCAGACGGCATGATCCAGGGGCCGGTAATGGGCTTCTACAACGCCAGTCCAGTCTTTCGCCCGCTGCGTTTTGAAGTCACGCGCATCACGCCTCTACTCGATGCGGTCTACCAGTTGCGAATTACCCACATGATTGCAGTGCCGACCATGCTGGCAATTCTCGTGCGCCTCGGCGGTGACCAGCGTGATGCCTTTCAAGGCGGTGATTTCCAGCGTCTGATCTCCTGCGGCGCGCAACTCGACCGTGGCTTGTGGCAGGACTTCGTGTCGCTTTTCCAGACGCCACTGATCAACATCTACGGACTTACAGAAACCGTCGTCGGTGGCGTCTTTGCCGGGCCGTACGAGTCGACCGGTGTTCCCGGCAGCATTGGTCAGCCCGAAGACTGTCGGCTGCGCATCGTAGACGCCGCTGGGCAAGACATGCCGTCAGGCGAGACAGGAGCGTTGCTGATGCAAGGTGAACTCCTGATGAGCGGCTACTTTGACGAGCCGGAAATGACATCTGAAGTCCTGCAGGACGGTTGGCTGCATACCGGTGACATGGCACGCCTCGATGAGGTCGGCCATTACTGGATCCTCGGCCGCAGCAAGAACATCATCATCCGGGGCGGCTACAACATCCATCCAGAGGAAGTGACGGAAGTCCTCGAGCGCCATCCGGGCGTTATCGAGGCCGTGACGTTCGGGATCGAAGACCCCGTTTGGGGCGAGACCGTTGCATCCCTGGTGGTGACGGTGCCCGGCACCAGCGTCGAATCCCTGCTGGCACATTGCGCCGCGCACATGGAGCCGCGCAAGGTTCCCAGCCAATTGAAGAGCGTAGTCAGTCTGCCACGTGGGCGATCGGGAAAAGTCGTGCTGGAGCAAGCACGTGATCTGCTGCTCGCTAATGAGGCCGTGGCCACCCTTGAGCAGGATGTGCCTGCCCGACTGTGCGCAATTGCCGCAAGTTGCTTTCGCATGGCCGCCGAAAATGTGACGCTGCACATGACGCCGAACGACATATCCGGCTGGGATTCGCTGGCACACATGGAGCTGGTGGCGGGGATCGAAGAAGAGTTCAGTATCACCCTAACGCCGCGCGAGATCATGACGCTGGACTGCCTTGAGAAGGTGCAAGCACTGATTGAGCGTAAGCAAGTAGACAAATAGCATGAAGACGGCTTCGCCGATACGGCCGGCGCCGTCCCTGCGGACATGGCTGCTGGCATTGTTCTGGCTGGCGCTAGGCCCCGGTACCCTGAGTCTGGTCGACCTCCATCAGTTGTTCCCCAACGCGTACGGGCAGATGGTACTGAACCTTGCACGACTGGACAGGGCAATACCGGAAGAGACAGTCCATGTGGTGGCAATCGGCACCTCAAAGACCTATTTTGCATTGCCCTTCGACGCCGAGTTGGCAGCGCAGATTGATCCAAGCGGAAAGCGGATGGTGTTTCATCGCTTCGCTTACAGTGCTGCAACTTTTACGGATCTCTGGCCCGTCTTCTTGGCTCTGCAGCGACAGCCTCCAGACTGGTTGTTGATCGAGGGCGACTTGCTGTTCGTTGACCGGCGCTACAGCGAGGCTGACTGGCGGACCAGGTTCCGCGACAACCTGTTACTGGTTCAGCAGGCAGTTTTCCGGTCCGTGTCCCCTGCGTCTGAAATGAACCGTGGCATCGATGTCTGGCCCGAGCCGGCCTCCTGCCTTGCGACACAGCAACCGGCCTCTCTCAAGAAATATCAAGACATTGCGGCAAGATGGCGTGTCGCCAAGCCTGCGCAGTGGCAGTCCTATGTCGATGCACTAAGGCCTTTGACTGCCCGCGGCACACAGATCGCCGTTCTCGATCTGCCGCGCGCGCCCCGCGCCACGCGGCTGGTACCTGCAAGCCTTGACGATGACGTCGCTGCGTTGCGTGAGCGCACAACGCAGACTTTCGGTTACGCTGCATGGAGTCCTGGCTCCTTGGTCGATGACGAATTCTGCGATTCAGGCCACATGAATGCCGACGGGCGTGCCCATTACACGGCATGGCTGGCTGACCGTCTACGCCCACTGCTGGAGTCAAGGCCATGAGCGAATCACTGCTGAGCCTGCTCATTGGGTGGTGTGCATTCGCATCGGCTGCTGCCTGGCTGGTACCGAAAACCTGGCTCACTTACGCCCTGCTGGCTGCTGGTGTCGGCTTTCTCGTAATGGCCGATATCTTTTCATTGGCTCTACTGGCTTTCGGCGCTTGTGTCGTGCTGGTGGTGACGCGAAGCTTCAAGGGCCGGTACCTCGCCACTATCGCTGGTGTGCTGCTGTTGGCGACTGGCTACCTCGCATTCATTGTTACGGCGCCACGCGGTTTCGGCTCCGGTATTGCCTCTGGTGTCGTGTTGCCTTTGGGCATGGCTTTCTCCACACTTCGACTCATTCACGTGCTGATTGAGCACTACAAAGGTGGCCTGCGCGATCACACGGCGGTTGAATTTTTGGCTTACCTGTTGCTGCCTGGATCGCTGCCGGTCGGGCCCATTCATCGCCTTGATGATTTCATTCGTGACCTGCGGCGCCACCGCCGAGATCCGAGCTTGCTGTCAAGCGGGCTTGAGCGCGTGCTCTACGGCATGGTCAAGATCGTCTTCATCTGTAACTACCTGTTGCAGCAAAAAATCCATCCTCTGCTGGAGGTTACCGCACCCGCAACACTGCTCACGGACTATCTGGGTCTGATCCTGTCATGGTGCAATCTCTACATCGCATTCAGCGGTTTCAGCGACATTGCGATTGGAACCGCCGCAATGACTGGGTTTCGCCTTCGAGAAAACTTCGACTGGCCGTTCCTGGCTTCAGACATTACTCAGTTCTGGCGGCGTTGGCACATCTCGCTGGCGCACTGGTGTCGAGACTATGTCTATGCGCCAGTGCTGGCCATCAGCCGCAGACCGGTCATGGGCGTTCTGGCAGCCATGGTAGTACTGGGCCTGTGGCACGAATTTTCGCTGCGATACCTGCTGTGGGGTGTCTATCACGGACTTGGCATCGCAGCGCACCGAGCCTTCGTCCAGCATACTGCTGGAGTCGCCTTCCGCAACCATCTGTGGTGGAACATTGTCGCGACCCTGATGACGCTGCATTTCGTATTGTTCAGCTTTCCAGTCACCAAGGCTGTCGCCAGTTGGCTGTCATCCCTCTAGGACCCGCTGCATGCATGCATGGCTAAACGCTCACTGCTCACCCTTGATGGCAGATATCTTGCTCAGTCTCTGGTACGCCTTGCTGCTGTTACTGCTTGCGTACTGCTGGGACCGTCCGGCAGCTGCTTTTCTATACCTGCATCGCTAGGTCATAGGCATGCATCGCGCTACCCTCGATCTGCTGAGTTGTCCCTCCTGCCGTCAGGCCTTCATGCCCACAGCGCATCTGGAGCGCGAGGATCGAATCGAACTGGGCTATCTGCAATGCCACGGCTGCGCAGTCGTCATTCCGATCATTTCTGGCATCGCCTTGTTCTCCGAGCCGCTGCTGCATGCAGGTCAGGCCAGCCAGGAAGCCCTTCGCGCGCTACAGCAGGCCTGGTTTGGCAGCGTCGAGTCGCTTGCCAGCTACCGAAGCGAACGTGCGCGAAGGGGGACGTTGGAGCCCTATGCGGCTTTTCAGCCGTTCAACGAATCGACGCGTACACTGGGTCCGCTGCTGCCCCACATTGACCGCGCTTTATCGCCTGGCGATGCCATTCTCGATACCTGGTGTCGAACAGGTTGGAGCGGCGAGTGGCTGGCGGGGCGCTTTCCCGAGAATCGTGTGATCTCGATCTGGGAAGGTGATAGCAGCGTCCTCGGCTATCGAGGGTTTGGTTATTGGCTCAATCTTGATCGACGGGCCTCTAATCTCGATTTGATTCTGACCCATCCAGAGCGCCCACTGCCACTTGCCGATGCATCGATCACCTTTCTTCATGCGCTCGACTCACTGCATCGCTATCGGTTTTATCCGTTTGCTGGCGAATGCCTGCGGGTGACGAAGCCGCATGGTCCGATCGTGTTCGCACATCTGCATCTGACCAACAGCCAGCCAGAGCCCTATTTCGAGCGTGGATGCCATCAGTTCCACGGCCGCGATTACCGCGCCTGGCTAGACTCGGTCACCCAGGACGGCTCGCGGCAGGGTTGGATCTTGAGCGAGGAGACGCTGTTCAGGCAGCCGCCTGGTGCTGAGTTGTGTGATGAACCAGATATGCGGCATTACAACGGCCTGGCTTGTCTGCTGTCTGTGTCTGATGCCGGGCTTGGCGTCACGGCGCCAGCGCTTTCATCCTGGCGCCACATCGTGAGTCCACTGTTTCGCTTTCACTTGGGCCGAAGTTCAGCAAGCGTTGCGTCCGCACAGCACGATGGCATGGTTGGTCACCTGCTAACCAGGCACCCCATCTACGAAGCAATATTGCCAGCGCAACCGGTGCCGCTCGATGATGTCGCGCTGGCCACAGTGCTGCTGGCGGTGCTCGGCGAGGACCATGGGAGCATGGGATCGTACTTTGACCTCCCATCAGGCGCACCTTCTGTTCCCCAGGGCAATCCAGAAGTTGCTCCCGCCGCCGGTTCGCAAACCCTACCCACCAGCAAGGCGCTGGAATATCTATGTGCCATCGAGCTTGTGCTTGCCGCGCCAATCTCGAAAGCGGCCCATCAGTTGCAGCGCTTTCACTGCAACCAGTTGCCTCCTGACGATGACTCGCTGACCCAGTTTGGGATCAATCTGACTTCTTGCAACTCGCCTCTGCTGGTATTGGACGGCGGCGAGGTGCTGACAGGCGCTGACCTGTGCCGCCTCCATGCGGCCTTGGTTGCCTGCCTTCCGGCTCTTGGCTGGCGGGTCGAGGACTGGATTGCACTTGAATTCGATGGTCACCCGTTGCAACTGCTACTGGCGGTGCTGGCTTGTGCTGCTGGTGTCAACGTACGCCTTGTGATGAGCAATGAAAAAAGCGATGGGAGCAGCAGCACTGCCATTCGCCACGGCAGCGGCGATCGCGCTAGATCGCTGGCAATCGGTCTCGACGGAGCCGAAAATTCATTGCTAGGTGTCATCTCGCATCGCATTGCCGATGCACCTCCTGCGGCGCTCTGCGATGCCAAACTGGTCGTGCCATGCGACAACACGGTCCTTGCCCTTAAGCTGTCAGCATGGCTAGAAGTCATTGCAGCGCTGGACAAGCAGATTGATGATCAGATTCTTTTGCTCGATGGCCAACGCCCAATGAAAGACTTGCTGCTTTTGCTACTCGCAGTCTGTAGGCAGATGCCGGCGCGCGGCCTTCGCAGTTCGTAACCCAACCAGTCCATTGCCGTCTGCGCAAGAGCGGTGTGTTGACGGAGGTGACACGAGTGGCTGTGTGGTGTCCAGGAATAGTCTGTAAAGCGCCAGAAACGAAAAGGCCCAGCACTGAGGCTGGGCCAAGTCGTTGATTCTATTGGTGCCGGAGAAAGGAATCGAACCCTCGACCTTCTCATTACGAATGAGCTGCTCTACCGACTGAGCTACACCGGCACACGTGTCAGCGTTGCGCTGACACAGCCATGGATTATAGCGGGTTTTCGCGCTGTTTCTTGGCGCGGCGCCTGGGTGGCGCCGCAGTTTTGGCTTACTGGGCCGCGTCGGCTTCCAGGTGGTAGGCGGTGATGCGCTCGACCTCGTTCTTCGAGCCCAGTACCACGCTGACGCGCTGGTGCAGTTCGGTCGGCTTGATGTCGAGGATGCGCTGGCGGCCGTTGGTCGCGGCACCGCCGGCCTGCTCGATCAGCCAGCTCATCGGGTTGGCTTCGTACATCAGGCGCAGCTTGCCCGGCTTGTTCGGCTCGCGCTTGTCCCAGGGATACATGAAGACGCCGCCACGGGTCAGGATGCGATGGACGTCGGCCACCATCGAGGCGATCCAGCGCATGTTGAAGTCCTTGCCGCGCACGCCGTCCTTGCCGGCCAGGCATTCGTCGACATAGCGCTTGACCGGTTGGTCCCAGTGGCGCATGTTGCTCATGTTGATCGCGAATTCCTTGGTGTCTTCAGGAATGCTGACCTGGTCGGCGGTCATGACCCAGGAGCCTTGCTCGCGGTCGAGCGTGAACATCGCGACGCCGTCGCCCACGGTCAGCACCAGCGTGGTCTGCGGACCATAGACGCAGTAGCCGGCGGCGACTTGCTGGCTGCCTGCCTGCATGAAGTCCTGCTCGGACACCGGCTCGATCGTCTTCGGGTTGTCGTTGGGCTTCTTGAGCACCGAGAAGATGGTGCCGATCGAGACGTTGACATCGATGTTGCTGCTGCCGTCGAGCGGGTCGAACATCAGCAGGTATTCGCCTTGCGGATAGCGGTTCGGCACCACATGGATGTTTTCCATTTCCTCGGACGCCATCGCGGCCAGGTGACCGCCCCATTCGTTGGCGTCGATCAGCACCTCGTTGGCGATGATGTCGAGCTTCTTCTGCACTTCGCCCTGGACGTTCTCACTTTCGGCGCTGCCCAGCACCTCGCCCAGTGCGCCCTTGTTGACGCTGATGGCGATGCGCTTGCAGGCGCGCGCCACGATTTCGAGCAGCAGGCGCAGCTCGGGCGGAATGCGGCCGTGTTCGCGTTGCTGTTCGACCAGGTAGCGGGTCAGGGAGATTCGGTGGCTCATTGCGGTTTCCTAGTGGTGATTCAGTCGGCCAGTGCGCGCGTGACGACTTCGCGCACATCGTTGCTCAGGTCGGGCTTGGCGGCGACGCGGGCGATGGCCTCGCGTGCGGCATGGCGGTAGGGTTCGGCCAGCTTGCTCCAGCGGTCGAGCGCGCGCGCCAGGCGGGCGGCGACCTGCGGGTTGAAGGCGTCGATCTCGAGCACGCGCTCGCTCCAGAACAGGTAGCCGGCGGCGTCAGCGCGGTGGAAGGCGCCCGGGTTGGCATTGCAGTAGCTGAAGATCAGGCTGCGCGCGCGGTTCGGATTGCGCAGGTGGAAGTCGGGGTGGCTCAGCAGCTGCTTGACCTGGGGCAGGATGTTGCCGCCGCGGTCGGGCGCGCCGGCCTGCAGCGCGAACCATTTGTCGAGCACCAGCTCCTCGCCCTTGAACAGCGCGTGGAAGCGTTCGAGCGCCTGTGCCGCCAGCACCGAGCCGCTGCCGACCAGTGCGCCGAGCGCGCTGACGCGGTCGGTCATGTTGCCGGCATCCTTGAAGCGCTGCAGCGCCTTGCCCGGCCAGACCGGGTTGCCGTTCTCGCGCGCGGCCAGGCACAGCATGGTCAGTGCCAGGCCGGCCAGGGCGCGCCTGCCGCTCGAGACCGGATCGGGGCGGAAGGCGCCGTTGTCGTGGTTGGCCTCGAAGGCCTGCACCCAGTCGTCGTGCAGCGCGTGCGCGAGCTGTTCGCGCATGGCTTCGCGCACCGCGTGGATGCGCTGTGGATCGACCAGGTCGAGCTGCTCGGCGATATAGGTCTCGCCCGGCAGCGTCAACACCAGTTCCTTGAAGGCGGAGTCGAGTCCGGGTGCACGCAGGATGGCGCGCATGGCGTCGAGGTAGGCCGCGTCCAGCGGCTGGTGCACGGCAGCGGGCGACTGCACGGCGGCGAGCGCGCAGCGCAGCGCCAGGCGCTGGCCGGCTTCCCAGCGGTTGAAGGCGTCGCTGTCATGGGCCAGCAGCGTCAGCAGTTGCGCGTCGCTGTAGTCGAACTCGAGCACGACCGGCGCGCTGAAACCGCGCAGGATCGAGGGCACCGGCTCGGCATCGACGTCTTCGAACACCACGGTCTGGCTGGTCTCGCTGAGCACCACGGTGCGGGCGCTGTCCGGCAGTTCGCGGCCCTGCGCGTCGAGCAAGCCCAGCGCGACCGGGATCACGAACGCTTCCTTGGCTGGCTGGCCGGCGGTGGCGGGGCAGCTCTGGCCCAGCGTCAGGGTGTAACGGCGCGTTTGGGCGTCATACGATCCGCTGGCGTGCAGGCGCGGCGTGCCGGCCTGCGAGTACCAGCGCTTGAACTGGGGCAGCTGGCGCGCGAGTTCGCTGTCGGGGTTGGCGTCGGCGATCGCCTGCGCGAAGTCGTCGCAGGTCACGGCCTGGCCGTCATGGCGCTCGAAATACAGCTTCATGCCGCGCGCGAAGCCTTCGCGCCCGACCAGGGTCTGCTGCATGCGCACGACCTCGGCACCCTTTTCGTAGATCGTGACGGTGTAGAAGTTGTTGATCTCGGCGTACTGGTCGGGGCGCACCGGATGCGACATCGGGCCGGCGTCCTCGGGGAACTGGGCGCTGCGCAGCACGCGCACGTCCTCGATCCGCTTGACTGCGCGCGCCGACGCGCTGCCGGCCATGTCCATGCTGAATTCCTGGTCGCGGAATACCGTCAGCCCTTCCTTCAGGCTGAGCTGGAACCAGTCGCGGCAGGTGACGCGGTTGCCGGTCCAGTTGTGGAAGTACTCGTGACCGACCACCGATTCGATGCCGGCGTAGTCGGTGTCGGTCGCGGTGGCGGGGTTGGCCAGCACGTACTTGGTGTTGAAGATGTTGAGGCCCTTGTTCTCCATCGCGCCCATGTTGAAGTCGCTGGTGGCGACGATCATGAAGCGCTCCAGGTCGAGCGGCAGGCCGAAACGCGCCTCGTCCCAGGCGATGCTGGCCATCAGCGAGTTCATCGCGTGCTCGGTCTTGTCGAGGTCGCCCGGGCGCACGTAGACCTGCAGCAGATGCTGGCCGCCGCTGCGGCTGGTGATGCGCTGCTCGCGCGACACCAGCTGGCCGGCCACCAGCGCGAACAGGTAGCAGGGCTTCTTGTGCGGGTCGACCCATTTGGCGAAATGGCGGCCGTCATCGAGCTCGCCTTGTTCGACCAGGTTGCCGTTGGACAGCAGCACCGGGTAGGCGGCCTTGTCGGCGCGCAGCGTCACGCTATAGCTGGCCATCACATCCGGACGGTCCAGGAAATAGGTGATGCGGCGAAAGCCCTCGGCCTCGCACTGCGTGAAGAAGGTACCCTGGCTCACGTACAAGCCCATCAGCTTGCTGTTCTTGGCCGGAGCGCAGGTGGTGAAGATCTCGAGCTCGAACGGCTGGTCGCCCTCGGGCAGCTTCTCGAGCACGAGCTGGTTGCCGTCGAGCTTGAAGCTGCTGCCTTCGCCGTTGACCAGCACGCGCGCCAGGTTGAGCTCCTCGCCGTCCAGGCGCAGCGGCTGGGCCGCCACGGCTGGGTTGCGGCGCAGCCACATCTTGTTGAGGACGCGGGTCTTGGCCGGGTCGAGGTCGAAGCACAGGTCGACGCTGTCGACCAGGAACGCCGGGGCGGCATAGTCTTCGCGCTTCACCACCGGGGTGTTGCCTTCACGCAGTGAGGTCATGGGTCAAACGCCTTGTTTCAGAGAAGCTTCGATGAATGCGTCCAGGTCGCCGTCGAGCACCTTCTGGGTGGCCGAGATTTCGACGTTGGTGCGCAGGTCCTTGATGCGGCTGTTGTCCAGCACATAGCTGCGGATCTGGTGACCCCAGCCCACGTCGGTCTTGGTGTCTTCGAGCTTTTGCTGCTCTTCCATGCGCTTGCGCATCTCGTAGTCGTAGAGCTTGGAGCGCAGCCGGCCCCAGGCCAGGTCGCGGTTGCTGTGCTGGCTGCGGCTGTCTTGCGACTGCACCACGATGCCGGTCGGCATGTGGGTCAGGCGCACCGCTGAGTCGGTCTTGTTGATGTGCTGGCCGCCGGCGCCGGAGGCGCGGTAGGTGTCGATCCGCACATCGGCCGGGTTGATGTTGATCTCGACCGAGTCGTCGATCTCGGGGTAGACGAACACCGAGGCGAACGAGGTGTGGCGCCCGCCCGAGCTGTCGAACGGCGACTTGCGCACCAGGCGGTGCACGCCGGTCTCGGTGCGCAGCAGGCCGTAGGCGTATTCGCCCTCGAGCTTGATGGTGGCGCTCTTGATGCCGGCGGTGTCGCCGTCGGTCAGGTCCTCGACCGTGACCTTGAAGCCCTTGCGCTCGCCGTAGCGGGTGTACTGGCGCAGCAGCATGCTGGCCCAGTCGCAGGCCTCGGTGCCGCCAGCGCCGGCCTGGATGTCGAGGAAGCAGTTGAGCGGATCGGCTTCCTGGTTGAACATGCGGCGGAACTCGAGCTTCTCGACTTCGGCTGCCAGCTTGCCGGCTTCGCCCTCGATCGCTTCCAGGCCGTCGTCGTCACCTTCTTCCTTGGACATCTCGAACAGTTCGCCGTTGTCGGCGAGCTCGCCGGTCAGGCGGTCGAGCACCAGCACGACGTCTTCCAGCGACTTCTTTTCCTTGCCCAGGTCCTGGGCCCGCTTGGGGTTGTTCCAGACCGCGGGGTCTTCGAGCGCGCTGTTGACTTCGCTCAGTTTGAGGGCTTTGTGATCGTAGTCAAAGATACCCCCGTAACTCGATCACGCGCGAGCTCAGGTCGGCGAGGCGGGCGGAGATGGCGTTGAGGCGTTCGGCTTCCATGATATTTATCTTCTGTATCGGTCAAAACGGTCGATTTTCTCACGGCCCGGGGCTTTGCGGGTGCGCGTTCAAGCGGCTGTGGTGGGCTTGAAGCGCCATTGCGCCAGCAACATGGCCGCCAGCAGCAGCGCAGCACCGCTCCAGCCGCGCAGACCGATCTGCTCGTTCAGCACCAGCCAGCCGCCCAGCGCCGAGAACAGGCCCTCGCTGCTGTAGATCACGGCCGCGTGCGACGCCAGCGCGTCGCGCTGCACGATGGCCTGCAGCGTGTAGGCCACGCCGATCGAGAGCAAGCCGCCCCAGGCGATGGCGCCGGCAGCCTGTTCCAGTCCGGCCAGCGTGATGCTTTCCTGTGCCAGCGCGACCGCCAGCGACAGCAGGCCCGCGACCAGGTATTGCAGCACCGACAGCCGCAGCGGGTCGTGGCGCCGGGTCAGCCGGCCCACCAGCAGCACATGCACCGCCCAGAGCAGGGCGCCGCCGAGCTGCAGCCAGTCGCCCGCGGCGATGCCGGCGCCGGGCTTGACGCTGAGGAAGTAGAGGCCGGCGGTAGCCAGTGCGACCGCGATCCAGGCCTGGCGCGTGATGTGGGTGCCACCCAGGCGCAGCAGCACCGGCACCAGCACGACATAGAGCCCGGTGATGAAGCCCGCGTTGCTGACCGAGGTGCCGAGCAGGCCGACTTGCTGCAGGTTGATGGCGCAAAACAGCACCAGCCCCAGCAGCAGTCCCGCGCCCCACAGGCCCCGGCTCGGCTGCACCGGCAGGCTGGCGAAGGGGCCGCCACGCCAGCGCCAGAGCGGCGCGATCAGCGCGACACCCAGCAGCATGCGAGCACCGGTATAGGTGAACGGCCCTACGCCGTCCATGCCGAGCTGCTGGGCGACGAAGGTCGAGCCCCAGATCGCGGCGGTCAGGACCATCAGCAGGTCCGCTTTCAGGCTTGAGTGCTGCATCTCTCAGGCCAGGAAATCTTCGATCAACCGCGCCACCGCGGTCGGCTGGTCGTGGTGCAGCATGTGGCCGGCGTCCTCGACCCGCGCGCGCCGGCAGTCGGGCACAGCAGTCAGCCGCTGATGGAATTCATCCAAGTTGTATTCGCCCTGCTTGAACCAGCGCGCCAGGCTGTCGTCCGAGGCCTCGACCGACAGCGTCGGCGCTGTGATGCAGCGCCAGATCGCCTGCGTCTCGTCGGCGCGGTAGAGCAGGGCGCTGACGACCTTGTGCGCCGCGTCGCCCAGGATCTGCCAGCGGCCGGACTCGTTCTGTGCCGCCCAGTGCTGGGCCAGCCAGCGTGCCTTGGCTACATCGAGCCGCGGGTTGGTCTTGATCAGGCGTTGCGCCACGCCTTCCAGGCTGTCGTACTGCTGCAGCGCGAGCTCGCCGCGCTCGAGCGCCTTGAGCTGGTCGATCCAGCTCGCATAGCGACGCGCGGCCTGGGCCGGGCGCGTCGCGGGCAGGCCGAAACCCTCCAGATTGACCAGCCGACGCACGCGCTGGGGCCGCACGCCGCCGTAGACCAGCGCGACGTTGCCGCCCATGCTGTGGCCGACCAAGTCGATGGCTGAGCCGCTGTCGCGCCCGAGCTCGGCATCGAGCGCGTCGAGCAGGAAATCCAGGTCGGCCAGGTACTCGGCCGGCGAGACATAGTGGTCGACCGGGCCGTAGTCGGTCGGGTCCGGGCCGGCACCTTGCGGGCGTGTCAGCCCGAAGCCGCGCCAGTCGGGCGCGATCACGAAGCGCTCGCCCTGCAGCGCATCGACCACGAACTGGAACGAGGCCGAGACATCCATCCAGCCATGCACCAGCACCAGTGGCACCATGCCCGGACGGTACTCGCCCCAGCTGCGGACATGGTAGCGCTGCTGGCGAAGGGTGAGAAAGCGGCTGCTTGAGGGTCGAATGGCCTGGTACATCCTTGGGATTATTGCGGCAAGCCGTGACGACCTGGCCTCGGTGCCGTGACAAAATCAGAGCCAAGCGTACAAGAGACCCTAACCATGAACCTGATACCACTGGGCGCGAGCGAATTGCGCGTGACTCCGATCTGCCTGGGCACCATGACCTTCGGCGAGCAGGTCGGCGAGGCCGACAGCCATGCCATCCTGGACCGCGCGCTCGAGCGCGGCATCAACTTCATCGATACCGCCGAGATGTATGCGGTGCCAGCGCGTGCCGAGACCTGCGGCGCGACCGAGACCATCGTCGGCCGCTGGCTGGCCAGTCGCCCGGGGGCGCGCGAGAAGATCGTGCTGGCGACCAAGGTCGCCGGCCCCTCGCGTGGCATGCCCTGGATTCGCGGCGAGCAGTCCGGCCTGACCCGGGCCGAGATCCTGGCCGCCTGCGACGCCAGCCTGCGCCGGCTGCAGACCGAGGTGATCGACCTGTACCAGATCCACTGGCCGGCGCGATCAGTGCCGGCCTTCGGCAAGATCTACTACGACCCGGCCGAGGAAAAGCCCTGCGCCAGCATCCACGAGCAGCTCGAAGCGCTTGACCAGCTGGTGCGCGCCGGCAAGGTGCGTGCGATCGGCCTGTCCAATGAGACCCCCTACGGCGTGCACGAGTTCGTGCGCCTGGCTGAAGCCCATGGCCTGCCGCGCGTGGCCACGGTGCAGAACCCCTATTGCCTGATCAACCGCACGCTCGAGAACGGGCTCGACGAGACCATGCACCGCCTGGGCGTGTCGCTGCTGGCCTATTCGCCGCTGGGCTTTGGCCTGTTGAGCGGCAAGTACGACGCCAGCGGTTTCGAGTCACCGATAGCGCCTGAAGGCCGCATGTCGCGCTACGAGTCGATGCGCAAGCAGCGCTGGGGTCGGGCCGATTCGCTGGTCGCGGCCCGGCGCTACAACGCGCTGGCGCGTGAGCATGGCCTGACCCCGACCCAGCTGGCGCTGGCCTTCTGCTATACCAAGTGGCAGGTTGCCAGCACCATCATCGGCGTGACCAGCTTGGCCCAGCTCGACGAATGCCTCGATGCCTGGGGCACCACGCTGGCGCCCGAGCTGCTGCAGGCGATCGACCAGATCCGCTGGGAACACCGCGATCCCGCGGCCTGAGCCCGGCCTACCCGCCTTTTTTGGATAAAGCATGTTTGACCTGACTACCCTGGCCGTCGTGGCGGCCGCCTACCTGATCGGTTCCCTCTCCTTTGCGGTGATCGTCAGCCGAGTCATGGGCCTGAGCGACCCGCGCAGCTACGGCAGCAAGAACCCCGGCGCGACCAATGTGCTGCGCTCGGGCAGCAAGAAGGCGGCCATCGCGACGCTGCTGCTCGACGGTGCCAAGGGCTGGCTGCCGGTCTGGCTGGTCGCGCATTGGGGCTCGGCCTGGGGCCTGGGCGACGGCGCCGTGGCGGCAGTCGGCATGGCAGCCTTCCTGGGCCACCTGTTCCCGGTCTTCTTCCGCTTCCAGGGCGGCAAGGGCGTGGCGACCGCTGCTGGCGTGCTGCTGGGCTTCGAGCCGCTGCTGGGCCTGGCCACGCTGGGCAGCTGGCTGTTCGTGGCGCTGGTGCTGCGCTATTCCTCGCTGGCGGCAGTGGTCGCGGCGCTGTTCGCGCCTGGCTTTTACGTGCTGGTCAGCGGCGAGAGCTGGTCCTGGTACGGCAGCCCGTCGGTCGCGCTGGCTGTCGCGGTCATGAGCCTGCTGCTGCTCTGGCGCCACCGCGGTAACATCAGTCGCCTGATCGCGGGCCAGGAAAGCAAGATCGGCAGCAAGAAGTGAGAAATCCCGCACCTGCTGCCGTGCGCCGGCAATCAAGTTCCATCGAGTGGCCTATGAAGCACCCCGTCAAATTTGCCCGGCTGGCCGGCGCAGCAGTCTGTTGCGTCGCCATGCTGACCGGTCTGCCGGCCCAGGCGCAGCAGGAAATGGCGCGCGTCATCAGCAGCACCCCGGTCATGCAGCAGGTACCGGTCAGTCGCCAGGTCTGCCAGGATGAGGCCGTCACGCGCAGCGGCCAGAAGTCCGGTGCCGGCGCCCTGATGGGCACGCTGGCGGGCGGCGCGCTTGGCAACGCGATCGGCGAGGGCAGCGGCAAGGCGGCCGCCACCGTGCTGGGCCTGTTTGGCGGCGCCATCCTGGGCAACAGCATCGAGGGCGAAGCGCCGCCCGAGACCCAGATGGTCAGGCGCTGCTACCCGCAGACCGTCTACGAGAGCCGGGTCAGCGGCTACCACGTGGTCTACGAGTTCGGCGGCAAGCAGTACAGCGCGCAGATGCCGTCCGACCCGGGCCAGTATCTGCAGCTGCAGATCACGCCGATCGTGCCGCGCCCGCCAGCAGCGGCCGGCTATGCCCCCGCGGGCTATCCGCGCTGAGGTCCGCCATGTTGCACCTGAGCCCCGAACAAGCGACGCAGATCGCGCAGCAGCGCGGCAGCCAGCCGACCTGCAGCGCCTGCAGCCCCTACGCCAGCCCGGGTTGGGAGTCCTTTCCCGGCACCGAGACCGATGACGCATTGCAGCCGCTCGGCGCGCTCTGGCTGCCGGGCGACGACGAGCCCACTCTGGAGGAGTCGCGCCTGACCGGCGTCGACGCCTGGTCGCCGCTGGCGCCGATCTCGCTGGCGCACCACCCGGCCAACCGCTGCGAGGTCTGGGCCTGTCGCGCCTGTGGCAAGCCCTTCCTGCGCTATACCGAATACGGCGGTTATTACGAGGATCGCCGCATCCGTGAACTCGATCCGCGCCGGATCCAAGGTCAACCATGAAATCCTTTTCCGCACTCGGCGGCCTGGTCTATTCGACCGAAGCCGGCCGCATGTGCCCCGGCTGTCGTCAGCCTGTGGCGCAGTGCCAATGCGCCCAGCTCAAGGCCGTTCCCGCGGGTGACGGCATCGCGCGCGTGCAGCGTGAAACCAAGGGCCGCGGCGGCAAGGCGGTCACGGTCGTGCGCGGGCTGGCTCTCGATGCCGAGGCGCTGGTGGCGTTAGCCAAGCGGCTCAAGGCCGCCTGCGGCAGCGGCGGCACAGTCAAGGACGGCCAGATCGAGGTCCAGGGCGAGCATGGCGACAAGATCGTCGCCTTTCTGCAGGCCGAGGGCTTCAAGGTCAAGCGCAGCGGCGGCTGAGTCGGTCCTGGGCGGACCCCATGTCAGTGTCCTTCAGCGGCCCTCAGAGTCCGCGCTGACCTCAGAGCACGAGCCGATCGCGCAGCCTGGCATGGAGTCGCTCGTTCATGCCGCGCACCCGCAGCAGCTCGTCGAGCGAGGCGAAGGGGCGCGACGCCACCAGCTGGCGCGCCAGCCGGTCGCTGACGCCTGGCACCGAGCGTAGCCTGGCGGTCGTCGAGCGGTTGACCGAGACCGCCTGGCCGTCATCAGGCTGGCGCGGCCAGTCCAGCCGGCGCCAGTCGCGCGTCACATAGGCGGCCGGGGTCCATTCGCGCAGCATCAGCGTGAGCGGGCCCTGCGCAACCGCCAGCGGCACGGTGTCGGGCCAGCGCCAGCTCGGGCCCAAATCGCTCCACTGTTGCTGACCGCCCAGGCTGCCCAGCGTCAGGCTGCCCAGTGGCTGGCCCTGGAAGGGGCCGCCGTCATAGGGCCGCTGCAGCGCCCAGAGTTCGAGTGCCAGCGTGCCGCTCAGTTCGCCCGCCACGCGCGGGTTGCTGATGCCTGCGATCGCGAGTTTCAGTTCGCCCCCTGCGAAGCGGACTTGCACTGAGCCTGTCAGGCTGGGCTGCAGGAAGCGGTGCGGCAGCAAGAGGCGCTTGCAGTCATGCAGCCGGTCCCAGCTGCCCGGCTGGCCCGAAACCAGCTTGAGCGCGAGCCGGCGTCTGGCCTGACCGGCTGGTTGCGCCAGTGGCATCCGGCCGCCGACCGGCGCCAGCCGTCTGGTGTCTGGCTGCAGCGGTCCCAGCGGCCATTCGGCCAGCAGCAGCGCCTCGTCAGCCCACAGCTGCACGGCCAGGGTCCGGTTGTCGGTGTCGCTGGCATTGTTGACATCACAGGCGACAGGCTGGCCGCTGAGCCAGGCCTGCAACTCGACGCTGTCAGTCTCGAAGCGCAAGCGGGCTTCGCCAGCGAAGCAGGTGGGTTGCCAGCGCGGCAGGGCAGGGTCTTGTTCCATCAGTCGAGTCTGGTTCAGGCCGGCATTATCGCCAGTCAGGCGGCGGGTTTCACCAGCGCGTCCGGATGGTGTAGTCGAGCTGCGCCGAGCCTCGGGCCGGTACCTCGACCTGCCAGGAGGCGGACTGGGCCGACGGCTTGCTGCTGCGCTGGCTTTCCTGCACCATCTCCCAGTCGCCCGCCAGTGCCTGCTGGACCCGGATCGTGACCGCCTCGTCGCGCGCGTTGCGCAGCGTCATGCGCCAGCCGCTCTCGCTGCTGCGTTCGCCAAGCTGGCGAAAGCTCATCTGCCGGCGCTCGGCCGACAGGTCGAAGGCCGATCCCAGCCTGAGCCTGATGGTCTCGTCGCGCGCGCTGTGATTGATCCGGTCCTCGCCGACGAATTGCGCCTCGCCCTGGCGGTCGGGCGCGTAGAAGCGCACGACACCGGCCGGCAGGGGCTGGCCCAGCGCGCCGCCCCGGTTGTCGAATTCCAGCCAGACCGAGGGCTTGAACTGCTGCACCCCGGGGTCCTGGCGCCCAAATTCCAGTGCACCGGTGTCGGCCAGCAGGTATTCGCGCCGCACCGGCACCGCCGTGGCAGTCAGCAGCGACAGCTGCTTGGTCTGCTGGTCGGCGATCGAGAGCGGCCGCTCGAAGCGGTAGAGGTGGTAGTCGAGCAGCGACTCCTCGACCGGCGCGCTGCTGGCGCGCATGGCCGTGACCGAGGCCTTGCGCACCATCAGCGGGGCGCTCTCCTGCACCCGGTTCAAGGCGCCGGCCACCAGCTGCAGCCGCGCGTCGCGGTAGCTGGTGCCGCTGCGGTTGCTCAGCGTGACCCAGCCCGACAGATCCATCTGCCGGCCATCGGTCGACAGCCGGGCGACATAGTCGGTCTTCCAGGACAGGCCGCCGCTCAGGTAGGACAGTTCGAGCGAGCGCGGGCCAGCGGCGGAATCGAGCAGCAGCGACAGGGTCGGGCGCGGGTGCAGGTCGGCGGGCAGGCGGTCGAAGGCCAATCTCCAGCCTGGGCTGGCCGGCATGGTCTCGATCCGGTCGGCAAAGCGCAGCACCGCGCCAGCGCCATTGTCATTGCCGGCTGCCAGCACGGTGGCCGACTCGCGCTGCAGCGCACCCGTGACCGGGTGCTCGCGCAGCAGCGTGACTTCGCGCCCGAGGTGGGACTCGAGCAGTTGTTGCGCGGTCAGCAGCTTGGCATCGAAGCTTTGCTCGAGCAAATTCACGGGGCCGCCGCCGCTCCAGCGCAGCTGGGTGGTTTCGGGCCGCAGCTGGGCCGGGACTTCACTCAGGTCCAGCCGCACCAAGCCGCCGGGCAATTGCAGCTGGCGCAGTTCCCGCACCAAGGCCAGGTCCTCCTGGTAGAGCGTCAAGGCGATCGACGAGCGCTCAGCGGGGCCTGCGCTGAAGGTCCCGGGTTCCTGCGCCCAGGCCGTGCTTGTGACGGCGAGTGCCGCTGCGACGCTCAAGATGGTCTTCATTTTCGCCCCTCGAATAATCTTGTCGGCTTCGAGCTTAGCCGAATGCGCGCCATCGGCACATCCCCTGCCGGCAGGCGCCGGGTGAAAATGGAGAGCGGAAAAAGGCAACGGCCTGCAGTCTTGAGAACTGCAGGCCGTCGTTTTCTGGTCGGCGTGGTGGGATTCGAACTCACGACCCCTTGCACCCCATGCAAGTGCGCTACCAGGCTGCGCTACACGCCGAAGTCTTCGATTATAGACCGAGATCCTGCCCGATCCTTCGAAAGCTTAGCGGGCTCCTGTGCGGGGCAGCTTGGCCAGCTCCTTGTTGAGCAGGCGTTCGGCCGAGTTGCGCACGATCATCTTCTGCAGCCCCATCGCCTGTCCGAGCAAGGCCTGGCCCTGGTCATGGCAGGTCTGGACCTGGGGCTTGAGTCGTTGCTCCGGCCAGTGCGAGACGGCGGCCTCGGTCGAGCGCAGCAGGGCCTTGCCCTCGTTGCCGGACAGGCCGCTCAGATAGGCGTTGCCGATATGGGCAAAAGCGCTCTCGAGGCGGCGCTGCCATTGCTCGCGCTCCTGGGGCGTGGGATCGACATGCAAGCTGGACTTGACCTCGCGTTCCAGCACGGCGACACAGACGGCGGCGCCGGAAAACCGGGACTCTGCCGGCTCCGTGGCCGAACTGGTCCCGAAAGCCTGCTGCCCCCCTGTGGCGAGCAGCATGGCCAGAATCAGCGGATAGGGTCTGCGTACGGGATTCATGGCAGCAGTGTGCCCTGAATCACCGCTGCTCAGTGGTGTTGCGCCGATTTGGGCCAGCTGCCGTAGCTCACCGAGGACGCCGTCGTGTCACCGAGGTGGTGCCTGCCGTCCGCGTGCGATCCGGTGGCAACCTCGACATACAGGCGGCAGGAGAGGGCTTCGTACCAGCGATGCAGCTGCTCGGACAGTTGGGACAGGATGTGCATGATGACTCCCCTTTCGTAAAGAAACGGTTTATACCGTATATTTGTTTTTCTGGTGTAACGGTGTGAAACAGGCCCGCCGGCGTGACGGGTTCCTGCCTCAAGCCGAGTGGGCGTGAATCATGTCCCGCACCCGGGGGTAGATCTGCTGGTTCCACTTGCTGCCGCTGAAGACCCCGTAGTGGCCGACGCCGGTCTGGACGTAATGGCTCTTGCGGTAGGGCCGGATGTTCGGGCACAGCTCCTGCGCGGCCATGGTCTGTCCGACCGCGCAGATGTCGTCGCGCTCACCCTCGACCGTCATCAGCGCCGTGCGCCGGATGGCGGCCGGATTGACGCGCCGGCCCTGCCAGCGCAGCTGGCCCAGCGGCAGGTCATAGGTCTGGAACACCTGGGCGATGGTTTCGAGGTAGAACTCGGCCGGCAGGTCGTTGACGGCCAGGTACTCCTCGTAGAAGTCCTGGATCTGGCGCGCCTCTTCGGTGCGTCCTTCGACCAGGTGCTGGTACAGCTGCTTGAAGGACTGCTTGTGGCGCTCCAGGTTCATGCTCATGAAGGCCGACAGCTGCACGAAGCCCGGATAGACCCGGCGCATGAAGCCCGGGTGCGGCCAGGGCACGCGGCTGATCAGGTGTTGCTCGAACCATTCGATCGGCTTGCTGGTCGCCAGCCGGTTGACCCCGGTCGGGTTGATCCGGCAGTCCACCGGTCCGGCCATCAGGGTCAGGCTGCGCGGCTGGGCCGGATGCTCGTCCTCCGCCATCAAGGCGGTCGCGGCCAGGGCGGCGACGCAGGGCTGGCAGACCGCCACCACATGGCAGCCGGGGCCGATGGTCTCGATGAAGCGCATCAGGTAGCTGATGTAGTCCTGCAGGCCGAAGCTGCCATGCTGCAGTCCGACATCGCGCGCGTTGTGCCAGTCGGTGATGTAGACATCGTGGTCCTGCAGCAGGGTGCGCAGGGTTTCGCGCAGCAGCGTGGCGAAATGGCCCGACAGCGGCGCGACCAGCAGCACCGGGGGCTGTGGCGCCAGCCCGGCTGCGCCCGTCTTGCGAAAGTGCAGCAGGCTGCCGAACGGCAGCTCGAGCCGCGCTTGTTCCTCGATGCCGACGCGCTGGCCCTCGATCGTCACGCTGTCGATGCCGAAGGCCGGACGGCTGTGGGTCAGGCGCAGGCTCGACAGCGTCTCGCAGGCCGCTGACAGCTGGCGCAGCAGCGAGCGCTCGGTCTGCTGCAGCCAGGCGCTGCTGCCCAGTTGCTGGGCCAGGCGGTGCAGCGGGGACAGGGCGTCGGTCTGGATCTGATAGGCCTGGTAAAGCATGGGGTCCCTCAAAGCGTTGACAACCCACAGTGCAAGTTGCGGGCCAGCTCAAACGGCGTTTCACCGCACCGTCGCAGTGCGTCAGCGCCTGCCGCGGGGTCCTGGCGCATGGCATGACCCTTGCATCAGCCGCTCACCACCAGAGGAGAGCCATCACATGACGAAAGCCGTTCTGACCATCAGCAGCAAGAACTACGGCGCCTGGGCCTTGCGCGGCTGGCTCATGGCCAAGCTGGTCGAACTCGACTTCAGCGAAAAGGTGATCTCGCCCGACGATCCGGCCATGCGGGCCGAGATGCTGCTGCTGTCCTCCTCGATCCGCGTGCCGGCGCTGCACCACAATGGCATCGATGTCTGGGACACGCTGGCGATTGCCGAATACCTGCACGAGATCAGGCCGGACGCCGGGCTGCTGCCGGCCGATCCGGTGGCGCGCGCGCATTGCCGCTCGATCTGTGGCGAGATGCATTCGGGCTTCAGTGCCCTGCGTTCCTCGCTGCCGATGAACATCAAGGCGCGCAGCCCGGGCTTCAAGGTCTGGTCACGCGCTCAGGTCGACATCGACCGCATCTGCACGATCTGGAGCGAGTGCCTGTCCCGCTATGGCGGCCCCTACCTGTTCGGTGCCCGCCCGGGCATGGCCGACGCGATGTTTGCCCCGGTGGTGACGCGCTTCATCACCTATGACGTCGCGCTCGATCCGGACTGCGCCGCCTATTGTCAGACCCTGCTGGCGCTCCCGGCGCTGCAGCAGTGGATAGCGGCGGCGATGGCCGAGCCCGAGGAGATCGACGAGCTCGATGCCGAATTCTGAACTCACGCCCCTTTGCACCCCATGCAGGCCAATGCCCCTTTGCACCCCATGCAGGCCAATGCAGTGCCTGCTTGATCCGCCCGCTGTTAAAGCTTGAAGACCGAGACCGTGTGCACCAGCGCGTCGGACTGGCTTCGCAGGCTGCTGGCAGCCGCTGCCATCTGCTCCACCAGAGCCGCGTTTTGCTGGGTGACTTGGTCCATCTGATTGACGGCTTCGCTCACCTGAGAGACCGAGTCGCTTTGCTCGTTGCTATTAGATGTGATTTCATCCATGATGTCCGTCGCATTTCGAATGCTGCTGATGACTTCGGCCATCGTCGAGCCTGCTTTGGCCACCAGCAGGTTGCCTTGTTCCACCCGCTCCACACTGGTGTTGATCAGGGTCTTGACTTCCCTGGCGGCTTCGGCCGAACGCCCTGCCAATGACCTGACCTCGCTCGCCACCACGGCGAACCCCCGTCCCTGCTCGCCTGCGCGTGCGGCTTCAACGGCGGCATTCAGCGCCAGGATATTGGTCTGGAAGGCGATGCCATCAATCACGCTGATGATTTCAAAGATCTTGCTTGATGAATCGTTGATATGCTGCATGGTTTCAACGACCTCGGCCACAACAGCACCGCCAGTCTTTGCGATTTCGACCGCACTGTGGGACAGCAGATTTGCCTGTCGCGCAATCTTGGCGTTCTGTGTCACGTTCGAGCTCAATTCTTCCATTGAGGCGGCTGTTTCTTCCAGCGCACTGGCCTGACTTTCGGTGCGTGCTGACAGGTTGTGGTTGCCTTGCGAAATTTCGGAACTCGCGGTGGCAACGCCTTGGGCCTCTTCTCGCACCGTGCTCACCACCGTGACCAAGCTGGACTGCATGGCTCGAAGCTGCGCCATCAGGCTTGACGTATCGCCGTTTCGAAGTGGAATCTGGAAACTCAGGTCTCCCGCTCCCACACGCTGTGCCAATTGAGCCGCAAGCGCTGGCTCGCCCCCGAGCTGAATCATCAATCCTCGAACAATCAAGGCACTTATGGCCGCAGCCAGAAGGCAAGCCAGCAGGCCCCCGGCGAACATGGTTTGCTGGATGGAGCGGGCGGAACTGACCGCACTTGAGGAGGCCTGTTTTGCATTGCCAATCTGCTCTTTGCGAAAGCTGGCGAGTTGTGTTTGCAGGATCTCGCTGGCCTGGTCGAAGCCAGGTGTCGTGGCGCTGCCCTTCATCAACTCGTTGCCGGCTTCCATGCCATCCCGAACATAGGTTTCGGCCATGGTCTTGCCAAGATTGTAGAATGCATTGAAATGTGTCTCAATGGATTCCATTTCCTTGAGTTTGGCCTGGTCATGGACGGCCTTGAAATGCTGCTTGAACTTGTCAACGCCTTCCTGGAATCGATTGGCGGATTCCAGTGCGTCTTTGTATCCATCAGGGTCACGGGTCGCCGATACATCGGTCAGGAACTGCTGTACTTCTGAGCGGCTCAGGTCCATCTCGTCTACAGCCAGGACCAGCGGCAAGCTGATATCGTTGACTTCGCTCACCGCATCTGTGAGGTTGGTGATCAAGAATCCGATGGTCAGCAATGTTGCTGTAAAAAATGCAACGACACCAGAGAATCCAATGCCAAGCTGCCATTTGACCGGCAGGTTCTTGAAGGTATAAGTCTTGTGCGTCATTTTTTCCGAACTGACCGCTGATTGGTTGGGGTAATTTGTCTCTCTTTTCATTTTCGCGAACCAGATGCTAGGAATGGTGTCCAAAATACTCGCAGCGGCGGGCATTGAGAGGTGGTCTTGAACCGGGCCTCTTCCATGGCCGGAGGGCGGGGCCAAGGTCTGTCGAGACTGTGCGGGGAAACCGCATGCTTCCTTGCGCACAGAAAAACCCCACTGAAGGTGAAATTCAAATGCTTGCGTAGTCTGCCGTGCTGAAGGCAGACGCCCGTCAGAGTTGGCCCCGGTTGGTATAAAGGGCACTTGAGGGGCAGAAAGACAAACGGGTTACAGATTTGTGATCTGTAACCCGCTATTTTTTATGGTCGGCGTGGTGGGATTCGAACTCACGACCCCTTGCACCCCATGCAAGTGCGCTACCAGGCTGCGCTACACGCCGAAGACCATTATTGTAGGCAAAAAAACCGGCTTTTCACTAGGCGGTCAGAATTTTTCTGATTTCGAGCAGTTCCTGCCGGACCAGGCGCCAGTCCGGGCCAGTTGCGACCGGGGGCAGTAGCGCTGGCGGCGGCAGCGACTCCGATGGCGGCGATGCCGGCGGGCTGTCGCACAGCGCGGCTTCCTGCAGGCGGTTGCGCGCGCCCGGAATGGTGTAGCCCTGCTCATGCAGCAGTTCGCGGATGCGGCGCACCATCAACACCTCGTGGTGCTGGTAGTAGCGCCGGTTGCCGCTGCGCTTCATGGGTCGCAGCTGGCTGAATTCCTGCTCCCAGTGGCGCAGCACATGCTGCTTGACACCACAGAGCTCGGCTACTTCACCGATCGTGAAGTAGCGCTTGGCGGGAATGGGGGGCAGTGCGTCGCTCATGGTTCAGGCGGCCAGGATCAATTGTTCGAGCTTGACCGCGTCGGCACAGAAGGCGCGGATGCCCTCGGCCAGCTTTTCGGTGCCCATCGCGTCCTGGTTTAGCGCCAGGCGGAACGCCGGCTCGTCGTACTGCACGAAGGGCAGCTCCAGCGCCGCGGCGGCCTCGGGGTCGAGCGCGCGTGCCAGCGGTGCTTCGCTGGCCGACAGGGTGCCGAGCAGCTCCGGGCTGATGGTGAGCAGGTCGCAGCCCGCCAGCGCCTGGATCTGGCCCACGTTGCGAAAGCTCGCGCCCATGACCTCGGTCGCGATGCCGAAGCGCTTGTAGAACTGGTAGATCTGGCGCACCGACTGGACGCCCGGATCGTTGGCGCCGGACATCGCGGCCTCGTCCCAGGAGGAGCCAGCCTGCTTCTTGTACCAGTCGTAGATCCGGCCCACGAACGGCGAGATCAGCTGCACCTTGGCCTGGCCGCAGGCCACGGCCTGGCAGAACGCGAACAGCAGTGTCAGGTTGGTGTGGATGCCGCGCTGTTCCAGCTGAGCGGCAGCCTGGATGCCTTCCCAGGTGGCAGCGATCTTGATCAGCACCCGGTCGGTCGGCACGCCTTCGGCCTGGTACAGCTCGATCAGGCGCTCGGCGCGCGCGACGGTCGCAGCGCTGTCGAAGCTGAGACGCGCATCGACCTCGGTCGAGACCCGGCCCGGCACGCGACTCAGGATCTCGCAGCCAAAGCGCACCAGCAGCCGGTCGACGATCTGGTCGAGCGGGCGGTCGCGAAAGCGCGCGACGGTGTCGGCCAGCAGGTGGGCATACTCGGCCTTCTGCACCGATTTGAGGATCAGCGAGGGGTTGGTCGTGGCGTCGCGCGGCTGGAACTGCTCCAGTTGCAGGAAGTCGCCGGTGTCCGCGACCACGGTGGTGTAGCGTTTGAGTGCGTCGAGCTGGTTCATGGTGCCTCCATGTTAGCCCATGACAGATACTGATGATTTTGAAATCGAAGGAGAGAGACCATGGTCACCGTTGCGCCCACCGAACACCGCTCGCGCCTGCTGCGGGGCGCCGTCGAGCTGCTGCGCACTCAGCGGGTAGCGGCCCTGGCCACGCTGGAGGCTGAGGGTTCGCCCTTTATCTCGATGGTGCCGTTCGCGCTCGAGCCGGGGCAGGGCTGCCTGGTGCTGCATGTCAGTGCGCTGGCGCAGCACAGCGGCAATATGCAGCGCGAGCCGCGGGTGTCGCTGCTGGTGATGCAGCCCGAGCAGGCCGGTCAGCCGGTCCATGCCTTGCCGCGCCTGACGCTGCTCGGACAGGCCAGGCTGCTCGAGCCAGGCAGCGAGTCCTGGGCGCGCTGTCGCGCCGCCTATCTGGCGCGTTTTCCCGAGGCCGAACCGATGACCCAGCTCGGTGACTTCCGCTTCGTCGCGATCTGGCCCGAAGGCGCGCGCCAGATCGCGGGCTTTGGCGCGGCGCGCTCGGTTGATGGCGCGGAGCTGCGCGCAGCCATCGCATTGGCGGCCGGGCCGGCCGGGCCGGTCGATCCCGTCGGTTCGGATGCCTTGACTCCGGGCTGACTTTTCAGCGCGCGGCGCCCGGGCCGGTCAGCTCGGCCTGCACCGCCTGGCCCAGCTCGATCACGGCCAGCGCGTAGTAGCTGCTCCAGTTGTAGCGCGTGACGACGTAGAAGTTCTCGGTGCCCGCGACATAGCTGGGGACTGATCCGCCTTGCAGCGGGTCGCCGTTGCGCAGCTCGACCAGCGCCAGCGGGCCGGCATGTTCGCTGGCGGGCTGCTCCAGCCGTGCGCCCAGGGCCTGGAAGCGGGCCGCGTCCAAGCTGGGCTTGATGTCGGGCGCCAGCAGGGTGGCCAGGTCCGCGTCGCCGGCCTCCAGCCGGACCGGGTAATGGGTGGCCATGCCGCTGCGCCAGCCATGCTGCTGCATGTAGTTCGCCACCGAGCCGATCGCGTCGGCCGCGCTGGTGCGCAGGTCGATGCGGCCGTCGCCATCGAAATCGACCGCATGACGGGTCCAGCTGCTCGGCATGAATTGCGGCAGCCCCATGGCGCCGGCATAGCTGCCGCGCCAGGCGTCGGGTGAAACCCCCTGCTCGCGCGAGAGCTGCAGCAGGGTTTCGAGTTCGCCGCGGAAATAGGCCTGGCGCTCGGCCGCGCGCGGGTGGGTTTCGGGGAAGTCCAGGCTCAGCGTCGCGAGCGCGTCGAGTACGCGGTAGTTGCCGGTGTGGCGGCCGTAGAGCGTCTCGACGCCGATGATGCCGACGATCAGCCAGGCCGGCACGCCGTAGCTGGCCTCGGCGCGCTCGAGCGTCTCGCGCTGCGCCTGCCAGAAGCGCAGCCCGGCCTCGATCCGGATCGGCTCGACGAAGCGCGCGCGGTAGGCGGCCCAGTTCTTGGCCATGCCGGGCTGCGCCGGCGCAATGAGACGCATCACGCTGGGCAACTGCTGCGCCTGCCCGATCCAGTGCGCTACCCAGTCCTGCTCCCAGCCCCGGCGCTGCGCGATCTCGGCCGCGAGCGCTTGCGCGGCGGCGTTGCCGGCGTAGCGCGTGGCTTCCTGGTCGGCCCTGGGCATGGCCTTGGCACGCTTGCTGTGCTGGGCGCTGGCGACCAGCTGTCCGGTCCGGTCCTGTGGCGCCGCGCTGGCGTTCGCCACCGGGGTCGCGGCCAGCAGGGCCAGCCCCAGCGCGGTCAGCGAGAGGGCCTGGCCGATGGTCTGGCCGCGGCGGCCGGCTGTGGGGCGCAAGTTCGTCGGACTGGCGGCAGACCCGGCAGAGGTGGCGCAAGCCATGGAGGTGAGGGTGTCGGGCATGGGGGACGGACAGGCAAAACCCCAAGCGTAATACAGATGGCCCGCTCGGCGTGGGCGGTCTGGCATGGCGTTGCGGTTCAGGTCAGGTCAGGTCAGGTCAGGTTATCCGGGCGGGGGACTGCCCGCTGGGGCTGGGGCCAGTCCAGCGCGCGCGCCTGCCGGCGCAGTTCGGCCAGCGGGCGCTGGCTGGCTGGGTCGTAGCGTTGGCGCTCGAGCTCGAGCAGCCAGGCCTGCAGCGGCTCGAAGCGCCGCTCCGCTGGCCCGTTTGCGGCCAGCAGCTGGGCCAGCTGGCGCGGCGTGGCCTGCGCCGCGACCTGATAGCCGGCCTGTTGCAGCCGGTGCCGCGCCCGTTGCAGCAGTTCGAGCCAGGGGTCGCGCGAGCGCAGGCGCCACAGCGCCCAGGCTGCCACGGTCAGGCATAGCGCGGCGAGCAGCCACGACAGCAGGCGCAGCAGCTGGCTCGGGTCGGCGCCGTCGAGTCCGAGCTGCCGGAGCAGGTCGAACTGCTGCTGCTGGCTGTAGTCGAGCACCCACTGTTTCCAGCGGTAGTCGAGCGCCTCCCAGACCCGGCTCAGCTGTAGCGCCAGCGAGGGACTGACCTGGATCATGGCATCGGCCAGCAGTCCCGGCGCTGGGCGCAGGCGCTCGAAGGCGTCGATCCGATCCGGCTGCACGGCGGCGGTCGGGTCGACCCGGGTCCAGCCGCGCTTGGGCAGCCATACCTCGGCCCAGGCATGGGCATCGCTCTGGCGCACGCTCCAGAGTCCATCGACCGGATTGCGCTCGCCGCCCTGGTAGCCCGTGACCACGCGCGCCGGCACGCCCAGCGCGCGCAGCAGGATCACCGAGCTGGCCGCGATATGTTCGCAAAAGCCGGCGCGGCGGTCGAACCAGAATTCATCCGCGCTGTCGCGACCAAAGAGGCCGGGCTCCAGCGTGTAGCGGTAGCCGCCCTGGCGCAGCTGCGCCAGCACGCGCTCGACCTTTCTGATCCCCGGCTCCTGGCCCGGTTGCAGGCGCTGCTCGATTTCCTGCCGCCATTGCGCGGCGAGTGCCAGCGTGCGCGGGTTGTAGCCCGGCGGCAAGGCCAGCCATTCGTCCAGCGCCGGGCTGGCAGTCTCGGGGCCGTGGCGAAACCGCGGGGAGCTTTGCGCCTGGTAGCGCAGCAGTTCGGTCACGGGCCGCTGCGTGAGCCATTGCAGCTCGCTGCTCATCCGGGCCGGGTAGCCTGGAATCACTGGCGCTTCGGGGCTGGCCTCTAGCAGCAGCAGCCAGGGCATGCCGCTGGGCTCTTGCGTGACCTGGTAGCGCAGCGGCTCGCCCTCGACCCGCAGTTCGGCCGCCTGCGCATCGGCCGTAGATCGGCTCGGGCGCCACTCGATGCCGTCGAACTGGCTCAGCACCGGGCCGCGAAAATAGAGCTCCTGCTGCGCTGGTTGCGGGCCATCGAAGCGCACGCGCAGCGCTATCCGGTCGTCGAGTGCCAGTCTGGCGATCTGGCCGACCTGCATGCGTTCCGACAGGCCGCTGCGCCCGCCTTGCGCGTCGGTCGGCAGGCTCCAGAGCGGTCCCAGGCGTGGGAAGAACAGGAACAGCAGCAGCATCAGCGGCGCACCGAGCAGCATCATCTGGCCCGCGATCCGGGCCGCCAGCACCAGCGGCGGGCGTCCGACCGGCAGCTGGGCGTTGACCAGCGCGGTCAGCAGGCCCCATAGCGCAAGCAGCATGGCCAGCGCGGTCAGCAGCGACTGCGAGTGAAAGAACTGGCTCAGCAGCGTGAAGAAGCCGAGGAAGAACACCACCAGCGCGTCGCGTTGCGCCCGCAGCTCCAGGGTCTTGAGCGCCAGCAGCAGCACGATCAGCGTCACCCCGGCTTGCTGGCCGAGCAGGGTGTGGTAGTGCAGCCAGGTCGCGGTCACGATCAGCAGCAGCAGCGCGCTGCGCCAGCCTGGATGCGGCAGCGCCCGCTGGCGCAGCGCCAGCCAGCCGCGTGCGAGCAGCAGCGCCAGGCCGAGCGCGCTGCTCCAGCCCGGCAGGTAGGGGGCCTGCAGCAGCAGCACCCAGGCCACCACGGCCAGCAGGAACAGGGTGTCGCGCGTCTCGCGCGGCAGTTGGGCCAGAGGGGCCAGCGGGCGCGCCAGCTTCAGCACAGCGCCAGTGCCTCCAGGCAGCGCCGCCGGTGCGCCGGCCCGTGGTCGGGCGCGATCTCGAGCTGCTCCAGGCGCAGGCCGTAGTCCAGTCCCTGCGCTTCGGCGGCCAGCACCCAGGCGCACAGGCGGCTCAGGCAACGCTCGGTATCGGCCAGGCCGGTCAGGGCCGGCTCGAGCCAGCAGCGCCCGCCCGGCGGCTGGCTGAATTCGCGGCTGATCCAGGGTGCATTGCCGCTGGCGGCCTGCTGCGCGACTTTCTTCCAGGCTACCCACTTGAGCGGGTCGCTGCGGCGCCAGGGGCGCAGGTCCTCCCACTCGTCGCTGCTGCCAGCCTGGTCGGCGCTGAGTGGGCCCTCCTGCTGGCCGCTTGGGACTGGCAGCGGTGGCGCCGGGATCTCGGGGGCCGGGTAGACCAGCAGCAGCGCATCCGGGCGCCACCAGCACCAGGCGCGAAAGATGCCGAGCGGAAAACGGCCCTGGATCTGCAGCGCCGGCAGCGCGTGGCGCCCGCGCCGGGGCATGGTGCAGCGCAATTGCCGCGTGGACTGGCTTTGGGCGGGCAGGTCGCACCAATCGACCGAGGTCGGGTTGCCGTGTTCGGTCATGCCGGGCCTGAGCCAGCCCAGCGCGAGGCCGTAGCGCGCGCGCCGCCCGGGGTTGTGCAGCGTGACGGCCAGCAGCGCTGCCTGGCCGGCATGGACCGGTTCGCCCGGCTGCAGCTGCAGCCGCAGGCCGTTGAGGTTGGCATGGGTCAGATGCAGCCCCACCGCTGCGCAGCCAGCGAGCAGGAAGGTCAGCAGGTAGCCCAGATTGAGCTGGTAGTTGATGCTGCCGACCAGCATCACGAGCAGCGTCAGCGCCAGCATCAGTCCCGCGCGCGTGGGCAGGATGTAGAGGTTGCGCTGGGTCAGCTCGAGGCTGTCGCTGGTCGGCTGGCGCCGCAGCCACCAGTCCTGCCAGTGGCGCGCAGGCGGCTGTCGCCGCCGTCCGGGTCCCCGCAGCTTGATGTCGGCGGCCAGCGAGTCGGTCGGCATGGCGGACCTGTTCAGCGCAGCGCCGTCGCTGCCAGCAGCGCCTGCACCTGCTCGATCGCCCCGCGTCCCGAGGCCGGCAGCGGCGTCAGCCGGTGTGCCGCGGTCTGCGGCAGGATGGCGGCGATGTCGTCGGGCGCCAGATAGTCCCGGCCTTCGAGCAGCGCATGGGCCTTGGCCGCGCGCAGGATCGCGAGTGCTGCGCGCGGGCTCAGGCCCTGCAGGAACCAGCGTCCGTCGCGCGTTGCCTCGACCAGGTCCTGCAGGTAGTCGAGCACCGCATCGCTGACCTGCACTGCCTGCGCCGCTGCCTGCAGCTGGGCGAATGCCGCCGCGTCGAGCAGCGCGGGCAGCGACTGCAGCAGGCCGCGCCGGTCCTGGCCGCGCAGCAGGCTGCGCTCGGCCGCCCGGTCGGGATAGCCGAGCCGGATACGCATCAGGAAGCGGTCGAGCTGCGACTCGGGCAGCAGGTGGGTGCCGACCTGATCGTGCGGATTCTGGGTCGCGATCACGAAGAAGGGGCGCGGCAGCGGCCTGGTCTGGCCCTCGACCGAGACCTGCTGCTCCTCCATCGCCTCGAGCAGCGCGCTCTGGGTCCTGGGACTGGCGCGGTTGATCTCGTCGGCCAGCAGCAGCTGGGCGAACAGCGGCCCGGGATGGAAGACTAGGCTCTGGCTGGCGCGCTCGAAGATCGAGATCCCGAGCAGGTCGCTCGGCATCAGGTCGGAGGTGAACTGCACCCGCGAGAAGGCCAGGCCGAAGCTGCGCGCGAGCGCCTGCGCCAGCGTCGTCTTGCCCACGCCCGGCCTGTCCTCGATCAGCAGATGACCGCCCGCCAGCAGGCAGGTGACGCAATCCCTGACCTGTAAGGATTTGCCGGCCATCACCGTGTTAAGCTGACTGAGCAAAGAGGAGATCATGGTTGGAGTGGATTGCATCGCATCTGCCCCACCTTAATGGAAAACGCACATCATGAATGCGACAGGTTATTACACCCATCCCTTGTTCCGCAAGCACGAGATGGGGCCCGGCCATCCCGAATGCCCGCAGCGCTTGAGCGCGATCGACGACCGGCTGCTGGTCACTGGGGTGCTCGACGCGCTCGAGCAGCGCGACCCGACGCCGGCCTCGGTGGCCGAGATCGAGCTGGCCCACGGCCGCATGCACATTGCTGCCATGCGCGGCCTGTGTGACTTCCTGAAGGAAGACATCCTGGCCGGCGGTCCGACCCATTACCACGTCGATGCCGACACGGCGCTCAACGAGTACAGCTACGAGGCCGCGCTGATGTCGGCCGGTGCGGCAATCTGCGCCACCGATGCGGTGATCGCCGGTGAACTCGAGAACGCCTTCTGTGCCGTGCGCCCGCCCGGCCACCATGCCTGCCGCGACAAGGCGATGGGCTTTTGCGTCTTCAACAACGTCGCGATCGCGGCCAAGTACGCGCTCGAGCGCCATGGCCTGGAGCGGGTGGCGATCGTGGACTTCGACGTCCACCATGGCAACGGCACCGAGAACATCGTCGCCGGCGATGACCGCATCCTGATGTGCAGCTTCTACCAGCACCCCTTCTACCCGGAAGGCGGTGCCTTGTCCGATGCGCCCAATCTGGTCAACCTCCCGGTGCCGGCCTACACCAAGGGGCTGGAGATCCGCGAGCTGATCGAGGCCAGCTGGCTGCCGCGCCTGGAGCAGCATCAGCCGCAGCTGATCTTCATCAGTGCCGGCTTCGATGCCCACCGCGAGGACGACATGGGCCAGCTCGGCCTGGTCGAGCAGGACTACGCCTGGATCACGCTCAAGCTCAAGGCCGTCGCCAAGCGCCATGCCCAGGGCCGCATCGTGAGCTGCCTCGAAGGCGGCTACGACCTGAGTTCGCTCTCGCGCAGCGTGGAGGCGCATCTGCGCGTGCTGGCCGACGTCTGAGGCCGTCCGGGTTGGCAAGAAGGCGCTGATTCTGTGGCAAGCTAGCGGCTTTGTTCCAACGCCGCAACCGCTTGCCGTGACTGCCACTCCCATCCCCATCGACGATTTCTCGCTCTGGCTGTCCTCCTTTGGCCAGCCAACCGTGCTGCTCGAGCTGGCCATCCTGGCCGGCTGCGGCCTGCTGGCCTGGGGCCTGGTGGCCTTGCTGCGCCGCGTCTTCTCGCCTGACGAAAGCCATTCGATCTGGTTCGGTCACGGCCTGGTCGATGGCGTGCTGTTCCCGACCCTGCTGCTGGGCCTGGGATTTGCCGCGCGCACGCTCTGGGCCACCAGTCATCCGGTGCATCTGCTGCGCATCGCGATACCGGTGCTGCTGGCGCTGGTCGTGATCCGGGTCGGTGTCAAGGTGCTGCAGGTGGCCTTCCACCAGGCAGCCTGGCTGCGCCCGATCGAGCGCACCATCTCTTGGTTGGCCTGGCTCACCATGGTGCTGTGGGTCAGCGGCCTGCTGCCGGTGCTGCTCAACGAGCTCGACCAGATCCACTGGAAGATCGGTGGCAGCAAGCTCTCGGTCCGCACCCTGATCGAGGGCGTGCTGACGGCCTGCGCGGTGCTGCTGCTGACGCTCTGGATCTCGGCGGCGATCGAGTCGCGCCTGCTGCGCGCCACTTCCGGCAGTGAGCTGTCCTTGCGCAAGGCGGCCAGCAATGCGACCCGCGCGCTGCTGATGTTCGTTGGCCTGATGGTTGCGCTGACCTCGGTCGGCATCGACCTGTCGGCGCTGTCGGTGCTGGGCGGTGCGGTCGGCGTCGGTATCGGTTTCGGCCTGCAAAAGCTCGCGGCCAACTATGTCAGTGGTTTCGTGATCCTGACCGAGCGCAGCATGCGCATCGGCGACATCGTGCGGGTCGACAACTTCGAGGGTCGCATCACCGACATCAGGGCCCGCTTCACCGTGATCCGTTCTGCCTCCGGCCGCGAGTCGATCGTGCCCAACGAGATCCTGATCACGAACCGGGTCGAGAATCTCTCGCTGACCGATCCGCGCGTGTCGCAGTCGACCGTGATCAGCGTCGCCTACGACAGCGATATCGACCAGGTGGCGGCCCTGCTGGTCGAGGCCGCCGCCGCCCAGCCGCGCGTGCTGCAGGACCCGGCCCCGCTGGCTTCGTTGTCGGCCTTCGGTGCCGATGGCCTCGAGTTCACGCTCGGCTACTGGATTGCCGACCCTGAAGCCGGCACCCTGGGTCTGAAATCCGACATCAACCGCGCCATCCTGGCGGCCTTCCGCGCCCAGGGCATCGATATTCCCTTTCCGCAGCGGGTGCTGCATGTGACCGGTGCGCAGCCGGCTAGCCCTGTTCCCGCCGCGCCGTCCAACGCCAGGGCGTGACAGACCTTAAAACTGGAATAGAATTCCACTTTCGTTAGCTGTCGCTACTGGCATGGTTTCCAACTTATCCTTCAGCAGGAGTCAAACATGAAGATTCTCGTCCCCGTCAAGCGCGTGGTGGATTACAACGTCAAGGTGCGGGTCAAGGCCGACGGCAGCGGCGTTGACATCGCCAACGTCAAGATGAGCATGAACCCGTTCGACGAGATCGCGATCGAGGAAG
>Ga0208374_1000128_pt1 | contig 47710 bp, 52 predicted proteins | sample RifOxyC3_FD_184037 | JGI IMG/M metagenome (GOLD analysis project Ga0208374, IMG submission 184037) | Groundwater microbial communities from Rifle, Colorado - Rifle Oxygen_injection C3 (SPAdes) | ecosystem: Environmental > Aquatic > Deep subsurface > Groundwater | place: Rifle, Colorado, USA...
AGCCCTTCTCATGCGCAACTCTCCGCAACACTCAAAGATGCGGGATGGTGTACGGTGTATAGCGATAGCAAGGCTATCATACTACTCAAGCCGGGGTCGTCACTGTGTGCATATAAATAAAAAAACACATCATTTTGTAATGATGTGTTTTTACTTCCTCGAAGAAATTAGATCTTTCCAACAAGATCCATTCCTGGCTTGAGCGTATCCTCACCTGGCTCCCAACTTGCGGGGCAAACCTGTCCACCGTGCTCACGGACGAACTTTGCCGCCTTTAATTTACGGAGTGCCTCTTTCGCACTGCGACCGATCGAATTGTCATGGATCTCGATCGTCTTTAGTACACCATCAGGGTCAACAATAAAGGTGCCACGGAGTGCGAGACCAGCGTCCTCACCATCAGGAATATATGTTCCAAAGAGCATCGAGAGATCACCCGCTGGATCGGCGACCATAGGGAACTTCACCTTCTTGATCGCATCAGAAGTGTCATGCCATGCCTTGTGTGCAAAAACGGTATCCGTTGAGACCGAGAGCACTTCTGCGCCCTCTGCCGTAAACTCCTCGTACATATCGGCCATTTCCTCAAGCTCTGTCGGGCAGACGAACGTAAAGTCAGCAGGATAGAAGAAGAAAATAAGCCACTTCTTTGCCTTATAATCCCCAGTCTTGATAGTGACCACCTCGTCCTTCTTTGGGTCATACGCAGGGAGATCCATCTCAGGAAGTGTGTCTCCAACACTCAGACTTGTCATTATTTCATCGTTCATAATTTTATGTTTATTGTTAAGAATGAAGCTCATAGTAGCATTTTTTATGGAAAAATCTATACTCTTCCTATATGGCAGAAAAGCCTCAAATGATCGCCATCGTCGGCCCCACCGCTTCAGGAAAGAGTGACCTTGCTGTTCGTCTTGCGAAAAAATTCGGTGGTGAAGTCATCTCCGCAGATTCACGGCAAGTATACAAAGGGCTCGATATCGGCACGGGTAAAGTAACAAAAAAAGAAATGGCGGGGATTCCTCACTATCTCCTTGATGTTGTATCGCCCAAGAAACAATACTCCGTCGCGGAGTTCCAGCGAGATGCAAATAAGGCGATCGCAGATATTCTCAAACGAGGAAAGCTGCCGATCATCTGTGGAGGGACGGGATTCTATGTCGATGCACTTGTCTATGACTCACTACTTCCCGACGTGCCACCCAATGAAGCACTACGCAAGAAACTCGACAGAGAAACAACGGAAAGTCTTTATGAAATTCTCAAAAAAATAGACCCGGAGCGTGCCGAAACGATCGACGCACAAAATCCTCGTCGCCTTGTACGCGCAATAGAGATAGTTCAAGCACTCGGTAAAGTTCCCGAACGTTCTTTCAACTCCTCATTTACCCCGCTCTTTATCGGGATCAAAGTTCCCGCAGAAATACTCAAAGAGCGTATCCACGTACGCCTTCTCAAGCGCATGAAGGGGGGGATGCTTGCTGAAGCAAAAACGCTCCATGAAAAAGGACTGTCATGGAAACGCATGGAAGAACTCGGGCTTGAATATCGCTACCTCGCACGATATCTCCGCGGAGCAATCACAAAAAGTGAGATGCTTATACAACTTGAATCGGCGATCATCCAATATGCAAAAAGGCAACACACATGGTTCAAGCGAAACACAAATATTCACTGGGTGGAATACGACTCCCCTGCAAAAGCAGAGAAGATCGTTTTGAATTTCATAAAAAAGACCTCCGAATGAACTTCGGAGGTCTGAGAGTCTTATTTCGATAACTCTTTCAAAGGAACATCATTTGCATACCAAGATACATACTTTGGCGGAATGACAAATATGTGGAAATGCCCACCAATGGACTCAAGAATGAATACGATCTTGCCATCCCTTCGATCTTGAAGCAGACGCTCAAGAAGCCACGTATATCCGACCATTCCAATACGACGGGAAGAGATATCTATCGTCGAACCAGTTGTGTGCGTCGAACATATTGCGCGAAAATTACAATTTGCTGGAGATTTGCCACTACGCACCAATCGATCTTGCACATCAAATGACCGCACGATGGATGGCACACGCAACACATGGCGATGAAAAGAGAAGATCCTTTTCTCGTGGAAATGTGCCTGCATGTCCTCTGCAAGATGGGTAATGTAGTCCCTCACCCACACACGCGCATAGCGCCGCTCGAGCGGAACACCACGAGGAATTTCAATGAGCGTGGAATCGACGATGACCAACTCTCCCAACTTCTTCGCATTATTGATATCCCCGAGCGTTTCATAGCGCGCAAGACCGAACATGTCCGCAAGACAACTCTCGCGACCAAGCTTTTGAGGAGTCCCCTTTAGCGACGGATCATCTTTGTATTCATATGCGAGTTCCATTGCATGACGAAGCGGATCGTCGTACTCCTTGCTCATGCATTCATTGTAAGCAGCGATCGCCTCGATCTGTCGCTCTGAGAGCTTATCAAATGGAACGAACTGCTTGGGGGCAGATAGATAGACCTTGTGCTTCTTGTGAAGCTTATGTGAACGTTTTTTTACATGCACCCCACTTCCCGTCTTCGTCACACCATTCTTGCGCTCCTTTGCAACTACTTCAGGCGAAAGGAGTGCAAACGAAAAAATGCACAGAACACAGATCATGTTCAGTATTTTCATAATCACTCCATATTCCAAAATACATCTCTATCTAAGCTACCACGCAAGTAAGTTTGCGCAAGAAAGATTTTTCTACTCTTTTTAAATCTCAATAGGAAGCAAGCGATTGCTTCCCTTGGTCCCGCACAAAAAAAGCTTCGCATCTTCGTGACGGGCCGTCTTGGGCTCGAACTTTTCTGGGCCTTGTCCCTGCAAGGCCTAATGGATATATCTCGCATGCCGACTCGACGCGTCTCGATCGCACCACCATTTTCAAAAACGAGGTGGAACGGATCAAAAAGTTCCAACAAGGTGTGCTCGGGATTAAGGGAAAGATCGTCGTTAGAGATGTCAATATCCGCAATTACGCGAAGTACGTCCTGCGGGAGGGGCAGGATGTTGAGAAACGGGAGCTACTTAGGGTGCTTGAAGAGTAAAATACTGCTCAAGCTCAAGGTGATTTCGCTCTCTATTTAAACAATATATTAAGTTTTGATTTGTAATTAAGCTTCGAGTATTACCTTTAAATTTTCCAACATTTGTTCCGCAGTCTTTTGGGCAAGTTTGTTAATCACCATTTTGTTGGCGATTCTTTGTAACGCCGTTTCAGCAAGTTCGTAATCAATTTCAACTGCTACTTTTGTACCGCCACCCTCTTCTTCTAACGTGTAAGTCCAAGTTGAGTCGGCATCCCCATTTGACGAAATGACGACCTTAGTCGGTGAAGTATATTCCGTAACTTCACCTTTTCCGCGAAGATCAACCCCCGCCATATTGAATCGCCAATCAAATGTTTGACCCACCCCATCTTTCTCAGGAAAGATATTTGTATTTTCATTCAAGTTGGGAGTAAAGGCCGGTCCATTATGTGGCGAGGCCATATACTCAAAAACCTCTTTTACTGGTTTGTTAATTACAATCGATGATTCAGCTTTAGTCATATTTTTTGTGATTAATAAATAAATGTATTTGCTATTTATCGACCTTTAAATAATAACGTATAACGTCAAATAAAGTAATTTTGTATAAACTTATTAAACACCACCGCTGTCAACTTTGCTTTTTTCGAATCACTTGTTGTTTTAAATGAGACGACGATTGTTTTCCCCTCAAGATTAAATGACCTTATATCCAAACTGCAATCAATTGTATACTTATTACCTGATTTTTCAATAGGCGCTCTAGTAGCAAGTGCGGCTCTTTCCAAAGCCTCAAAAAGCATAGCGCCTGTTACCCCATATACAAACCAAAGATTGAAAAAGGGTAAACATATTAGCGCCGCTATTGCGATTACAAAAGACCATACTCCTAAAAAGGGAAATGAGGCCATGACCAAAGAAAGCAAATATATAATAAGGCCAACATTTTTTATCAATACAGGTCTCTTTTTATAGAGAGGAAAAGCAAAAAAATAACCAGTAAGTAAAGTAAATATAACTAATGTTGTGTAAAAAACCCACATATAATTTATTAAATGAAACTTGACATCATTGTATCAGACTTTTTGTGCTCAATGAATTATTATTTCAAGTAAAGTTGTAGGATAATAGTCCCGTAGGTAATTATTATATAGAGTGAAGTTATATGCCGATAGATTTGTGCGATGTGCGGTCGGTCTAGGCTCGCATATAAAAAACCCGCAACCGCAGTCACGACCAACCACAAAAAAGGAAGGCCACTATCAATGACGGGTATTGTTGCTTTATTCATAAATACCATACTTAAGATAGCCATTGTTAAAACCAATAGCACTGCGCCAAATCTTCCTAATATTTTTGAATAGGAATTTACGCCTTCTTTTTCTTCTTGTTGCGCAAATGTCTTTCGACCGAACTCAAATATATTAAAGAGAAACCAGCCGCCAAAAGAAAAGTACAATAGATCTTGGGACATGTTTGTCCATGGTTTATTTAATAAAGCGGAGAATATCGTAGTTGATAATAAAATAACTACAAAAGTATGCGTTACGGCGTATAGCGTTAAGTGTGCACGCAACCATTTTTTCGAAAAGAATTCTTTATACATCACTAGTGAATAACCAATAGCAATTATTGCACTTGCTAGTGCTTGCAATCCATACAAACTGAAAAGTAAAAGTTCCAGCGCGCCTATTATAAAAACTGCTTTAATAATATCATCCTTACTCAAAATTCCTCGTGGGAGCGGTCTTTCTGGATGATGTATTGCATCAAACTCCATATCTTTAATTTCATCAAATAATCTAAGTTTAAAAAAAAACATGAATACTGCCAAAATAAGCGGGATTAAGTATATTAAAAGTCCAAAATCTATATCCAATTCTTGTTTTAGAAAATTCAGATATACAGCATAATGGGCACCCAAGAAAGCAAGAATCAATACTGAATAAGACAGTGGATTAAAGCGTTCTTTTATAAACTGAAACCATCTATGCGAATACTTCATATAGTTTTTGCCGTAATTTACTATAATCCACTTTGCTATGATGCCTCACGTCCATAGGAATTTCATCCATAAAGATTATCACATCTAATGGAAGCTTTTCTTTTTTAAAAACCTTAGTAATTTTTTTACGACACATTTTTTCCATTGCTCTGTCTTTCCTTTCCAAAGTAACCACGACAAAAATACCGTTCTTATCATTATGCTCAATATTCAAATACGCAGAATTAACAATGTGAGGGAGATCTCTCAATATAATTTCAGGACGAACAGGAAAGAAGTATTTAGTGCCTTGTTTTATGACATTATGCTTTCTTCCGACTATCCATAAATATCCGTTCTTATCTATCCGCGCCAAATCTCCGGTACGATGCCAAACGGTGCCATCCTCATCTTTGATTTTCGTGCGAGAAAAAGCATCTTCATTTTTGTAATATTCTTGACAAACATTCTCCCCGGCTACAATTAGCTCTCCCACTTCACCCTCTCTAACTTCAATTTTGTTCACTTCAACATTCTCATCAAAATTACCGGCTTCTATATTAATAAATTTACGATTAAGCTCCGTATCAATTTTCCCAACATTTACCCCGATTTTTGTTATATTTGTCCATTTCGGAATATTGATAGATATCATCTCATGAGATTCAATGTATGAAATTGGTTCTACTTCCGTTGAGCCATAAAGAATCCAGTTTTTTGAACAAGGAGCGATTTGCTGGAACCTTAAAATGTCTGTCTCGCTAATTGGTGCCCCACCTGTTAGTACCCGAGAAATCTTGTGGAGTAAAATATTTTTGGCAATACAGTAACTAGCCAAATTGCGAAATGAGGATGGGGCAAGTGTCATAGAATTCACTCCACATTCTTTAATTTGAAAAAATAGTGTTTGTGGATCTTTTTGGTTAGGCTTACTGATGTCTATTGCCGGTATCACCGTTGAGATCCCGGAAGCGATGTTATTTAAAGTAAAAACCGGAAAGACTGGTAAATCGATATCATTTGAACCATAAGGGAATAGCCTTTTTAGGGCATAGTGCTGGGCGGCGAGAAAACGATGCGTCCGATTCGCGCCCTTTGGGGTGCCCGAGCTTCCCGTAGTATAAGTTATCAAAGCTGTGTCATCTTGCTCTACGGGAACAATTTTTTGAGCTTTTCCTTTTAGTAACTCGTTAAAGGAGATTATGCTTTTTTCTTCGCTGTATGTATTGGTTGATATTCTGGTTTGTATCCCAAAAAAATCTAAATTTATTCCAAATGCTTTAAGAAACTCTAAGGGTGCTATTATCCCCTTAGGTTGGGAATTTTGAAGAATTTCTCCCAATTGCTCTTTAGGCGCCAGCGAATCAATAAGTACTGGAATGGCTCCAATTCGCTGAAGACTCGCAATTGATATATATAGTTCTGGTGAAATAGAAACAAAAATAATCACTCGGTCTCCCTTTTTGATGCTCATTCGCAGAAGACTGCCGGCAAAAATGCTAACTTTGTTATTAAAATCTCGATATGTTATAGAGTTGTGTTGAGCATTCTTATCAACCGAGATTCCGCTAGGCAAAAAATAGAAGGCAATTTTATGCGGCTGTTTTTGTGCATGCTCCTCCAAGAAGAAGCTAACATTGTTTTTGGTATGTTTTTTGGGGAAATATCCAGTTCTCATAAAATTATTCCTTTACGTTGTAATTCTTTAATTGTTTTATAATTAGGCGTTGTGGTTACAATTGAATTATTGCATTTCTCCAACGCGCCTTCTAATAAAAAACCATTTGCCGCAATTTTATTAATAAAAGTTGATATTACAATCCCTTCGCATCTCGATACTTTTGAAAGATATTTCATATAATCTTTTTCACTCTCAATTTTCTCCCGATAAAAAATTTTCCCGATGTCAATCTGGTTAGTCATTTGATGAATGGTAAATCCAGTCTCTTTATCTTCTGCAAGCGCGTATAGATCGCAAAAAAGACCTCTTTGCTGTGGTAAAATGCCGTGATGTACATTTATGCAACCGAGTCGCGGTATTCTAAGGACACTGTCTCTGTATATACACCTCGCTCTCATATTCACAATTAAATCAGGGCCGACTTGCTGAAGCCACGAAATTGCTTTCGCATTATTAATGCTTTTTACTTCCACAAACGGAATATTATATTTTTTAAACATTTTTTTCTTTTCCGCCAATAGTGTACTGAATAAATTTAGTGTTAACGCCTTTGCCACGTGTCTACATCCAGAAAAATAAAGAAATAAAATTTTACCAAATATATTCAGCAAATTGATTTTAACAAGTACTACGCCTGCAATATTTTGCCTTGAATTATTTATGACGACCTCCAAAACATTACTGTAATTTTCAGTGGTGTATGTTAAGTCTGATGTAACTAAAATTGTTTTCATAGTTTAAATCTTTTGATGTATGCCAAAAGAATACATTTGGATTTTTTCTTTAGAAATCGCATCCTTAAAATTATCGGTTATGTTCTGATATCCATCAGTGTTCAAATTTTCTGGATATCGTAAATAATACCGGTTCACAATAATACCCCCCGTGGAAATATTTTTTTTAATCTCTTGGAGAAAATCTTGTTCTCGTGGTGCCTTCAAATATGAAGGAATGTCGGACAAAGACAAAAAATCAATCGGAACAGATGATTTGCTTGCTTCTGTTATAACATCACCAAGAATATATTTAATTTGTGTTTTCTGTAATCCACTTTTCGCCTTAAGAAATATTTCTTTATTACATTCTAGCGGTAGACCCTCTGGGAATCGAAGCTCGCCAAAAAACAATAATTGAAGAAAATAATTTTTTCGTGCGAGATCTTGTTTGAATAAATAATTAAACCTTTTTATATAGAATGAGTACAACGATTCTGAAATATTTTTCTTTGGAAAAGTTCCCTTATATAACAAATTATTAAACACAACGGCATTGCCAAGTAAAAATATTACAAATGACCAAGCTTTGCGAGGAAAATTTAATTTAAAATACTTTGCTTGCTCCTCTTTTGTTTGGCAATTAAAAATTCCCAACCCTTTTTCTTTGGTTATAATTCTATTGACTCGGCTCAATTTTTTAAAAGTTTGTTCCCATTTTCCAGCATATAAAAGAGATTCCCAGTTATTTCTTTCAAAAAACAAATTCATTATTTCTCTTGCTTGTGAAGAAATAATAAGATTGTCAAAAATACTCTTTCTTTTATTCGTAGCAATATTTTTATAAGGATAACCCCAAAAAGCTAAAAAGTTTTCGTAATTTAACTCTCGTAAAGTGGCTATCCTCAATTCAGAAATAGACAGTTGTTCCTTTGATGAATCAATACAAGTAATAAAACGCGGATTTTTTACCAAAAGAGGAATAATTCTTGAACCGCTACCAGCAACGACAAAAACATGTTGTGCTTCTTCGGGCAGTATTTCTAATTCCAACGTTGTATCTTCGTTGCCTATGGTATAATTTAATGAATCAAAATAGTTTTTTTTCATATTCTTAATTTATCTTCGTAATAGGCCGGCTTTGTAGTATAAATATATTGCCTTTATTTATTGCCCACTCAACATCGACTGGATGATGAAAAAAATTCTCTACATTTATTACCATTTGCGCAACGGCAACTATTTGATTATCAGAAAGCTTTTGAAGATCTCCATCTTTTGAAATTTTGCTTGATATACCATTTTCATCATCAAGAAATTGAATATTATTCTGAGACGCTACATTTTTATCAAGTATTTCTAGCTGTTTATTCACTACATAACAATCTGGTGTTACGGCACCCTGTACTAAAAGTTCGTTATTACCAAAAATGGCCTCAATGACTATGGAATTTGAATCCTTTGTCACGGGATGGAGGCTAAACGCTACGCCGGAAACTTCCGGATAGATCATTTCTTGTATTAAAACCGCCATCTTTCCTTCATCATTTCCTTGTTTGGCATATATAGAGACACGGGGACTGTAGAGCGATTGCCAGCATTTTGTTATTGCTCCCAACACATCTTCTTTCTTAACATTAAGAACAGTCTCAAATTGACCCGCGAAAGATTGTTCACCCGAATCTTCAATAGATGCCGAACTACGCACTGCAACAAAACCTAACGGACTGCACGCATCAATGTATTTAAAAATAATTACTAAATCATTTCCAGAAATATTATCTTCTTTTGAAAACAAATTAAAGAATTCTGTTGTAATAACGAAACCATTAGGAACTAAAAAATTATTTTGATAAAGTTGCGCAAGCGCCTTAGCCTTGCCTCCTATTAGACTAGGGTTCAATTGATTTTTTGATATTTTATGTAAAGGTAAAAAAAATGGCATAAAATTATATTTCTATATGTTCAAGAATATTTTCTTTTGCATACGAATTAATTTTTTCAATTAATTCTCGAGTAATTTCTGGAGGGTTTTCTCCGTATTTCTCGATGATAGTTCTGTCAAAACGGCAGGCTTTAGTGATGTAAGGCATATACCACATAACAGATTTAACATATTTACGAATGGGGACAGCTAAGAAGTAAGAACTGTTAGCCATAACTCTAAACATCCAAGTAGAAACAGGGATTAATTTCATATTTCTAAAACCCATGTCGTATATAATTGAATGAAGAATTAAGCGATGAGCAGGGGGGTTGTGATGAGTAAGATGTATCGCAGTGCCATGTAAATTTTTCTCATAAAGTTTGATCATTGACGCAATAATATAATCCACAGTAACCATATCAACTGCTCCATTTTTTGGGTATGGAATTATGAGCCAAGGGGTCTTTAATAAACCGTTTTCCTGATTATGTTTTGTGCCTAATGCTCTTAAACAAAAAGCGACAATACCATTTTTCTGCAAAGCTTTTATTATTTGCTTTTTAAGAAAGTAAAACATAAATGTATATCGGTAATAACCAAAGGTGCAACCCTCGGCTTTACCTTGATATGCGTCACCGATTATTATTGACGGGCGAAAAATAACAAACGGCGGTTTGCAATTCTCACGCACATATTTCTCAGCTTCAAATTTAGATTTTTCATAGTGATTTCTAAATTTTTGACCCTTTAACAGTTCGTCCTCCTTGAATGAGGCGGCATTTCCGCAAACATAAGCAGTGCTCATGTGCACGAATTTTTTTGCCGTTTTATTTACAAATTTAACGACATTAACAGTTCCGATATAATTTGTTTTCTGTACATTAGCTCTGTTTTCTGAAGCAAACGATAGGTTTGCAGCTAAGTGCCAAAATACAACTTCATTATCCTTTAAATCGTTAACGACAGAATCATATATTCCTAAATCCTCAATCATGATATCTCCTGCAATTATCCGAAATGTCTTCGGCCATTTTGAAATATTGTCTTCAAATATCACCTCAGCCCTTTCCCGCGCAGATACATTATCCAATTGTCGAACTATAATCCAAACATTCTCCTCCTTTTCTAAAAGTGAATTGACTAGATATTTCCCCACAAAACCGGTTGCACCTGTTATAAGATGTATTTTCATAAAATAAAATACAGGATAATCCCTGAAGCGAGCGGAATAAAAATATTGTCCCACCCCTTGCCAAACATGGCCTCAACGGCTGTTAATAAAAATGAACACCCAAAAATGAGGGGAATCTTGTCTGGAGCAAAAGAACCATTTATATACGAAACAACAAATAAAATAAAAAATGTAATAAGGAAGAAAGATAAACTTCCCTCTAAGGATTTTGTGCCAGTAATTTGATATTTATTTCTCCCATATTTTCTACCAATGAGACCTGCAAAGCCATCCGATACCCCTAGCACGAGAGCTGCCCCTTGAAATATTAAAGTGTTAATCGGCCAAAATATTAATGCCGTTAAAGTGATGCTAGGCGCAAATAGCAACGCCCCGATACTGTCTTCATCTATTTTATGAATACTATCTAATATTTTTTTCTTTTTTGAAAATACCAAAAGTACGAAAAATCCTATACCGAGGATAGCGACAGTTTTTAAATCTACAAAAAACGGTAGCGACGTAGCTACCAAGCCACCCCCAATATGAACAAATTTACGCGTTATATGCGAAGCAACTTTTTTTCTATATAAAAACTCAGCAAACCCGAATACTAAAAAAAATAAAAATAAAACTATTAAAATATTTGCATAATATTCAATGATCATAATCTTTGAATTGAACCATTTTGTAAATTAAGCATAATTCGCATATTGGTGGGAAGAAAATCTGTAGCTTGTTGAACGCCCACGATACATGGAATGCTTAATTCCCGAGCAACAATAGCGGCGTGCGATAACATTCCGCCCCTTTCTACCACTATTCCTTTCAAAAGTGGAAATACAACAGTCCATCCGGGATCTGTTTGGCACGTTACTAAAATTTTTCCCTCAAAATTCGCCAACGGATCAAAGTCTTTTAAGGTCAATGTGGTGCCGGAAAACATTTGTGTATTATTTGGCCGCGAAGCGACCATGCCTTTCAATTCATATGAATCTTCTTTTTGAGAGAAGGTCTGTTGGCTTAACAGGTCATTTTCAATTTCGGGAATGCTTTTGGTGGTTTCGAATCTGCGTGGCATTTCTATGTTTACCCATTTCTCCAGCTCAAGTTTTCTTTGCTCAACAATATTTTGGATATCAAAGTCTAATTTTTTGTCATCAATGATCTTAAAAATTTCTTCAATGGAAAGATAAAAAATATCGCACGCATTATTAATAAACCGCTTTTTTTCAAATTGTTTACCAATCTCAATAAATATTTTTCGCACATGACCGAACACAAGGGTTCTACGAAAACGAGCGTCTTCTCTTCTATAAATTGAATTTCCGGCCCAACGCAATAGCCCCCCTAGAAATACTTTCTTAAAAAAACTTAGGTTTTGATAATTATTTTCTATGCGTTCTGCTTTTATGGCGGCATTTTGTATCAGCTCTCCCTGTACTAATATTTTTATTAGCGAAATAAAGTTTTTAGGATTTTCAGTTAGTGTCTCTGACTCCAGTTTTAATTCGTTTGGCATCCTTGAACCAAATTTCTTTAAATAAACATTGATCTCTTGTGTCGCCTTATGTGCCGCATGTTTGTTGTGAAGCGATTTGATTATTTCTCCTTCTGTATGTTTTAAAAATAGTTTATGGATTGTTTTATCTTCTTTGACAAGATGAGCAATTTGGATAAGCTTATTCCCCAGATTGAGAGAAGTGAGTGGTTTATTTGCAGCTGGCTGCATATACGTATAGGCGTTATCAGAATTTAGCCACTTCTTAAAAATTCTATCAGCTAGACCAGCACTAACCATTACAGCAAAATCGTTTGCTATAGGCACTCTCCATTGGGAAAGCAATTTAGCATCAAGCTCTTTATATGAGTTTTTTAATTCAACGAGAGCTAATTGATTTAGATCAATCGAATTGAGATTGAAGAATATTTTGTCAAAGTACCGATTAAATTTTTTTATACGCCACCCCAAAAATGCAAATGTTAAAAAAATCTTAATAAATTGGAGGATTGCAATAGGAAAATAAAAAAAATATTTTTCAAAAAAACTATACTCTTTCTTAAGAAGTGGGGTATGCTTTTCAACCCCCATCATTTTTTCCATAAATTCGCTGCTTAAACGATATCCAGGGAAAAATGATAGCATTGTATACCAACTATTAAGGTTATAATAAATTCTATGCCCAATAAACTCGACCATATGTTCAAACGTATCTTTATTCTCTCTTATTAGATGGTCACTTACGCCCATCATTTTAGAAAAATGCTGATAAACTTCTTGATACACATAACGAACAAAAGAAAAAGTAAGGGGCGTAGTAGCTCCTGCATAACTTTCTGCTATATTTGAATTATCATATATATTTTCTTTCATACCTTGCTATTTCAATAAATCATCAACGCCAATCTCAGGCGCCTTGGCGATCTCGGTCTTCGAACTTCGTCCAAAAAACAACGCGTCTCGAGCGCAATAACTGCGCACGACTTGGCGGGCCCACGAGGATTCGAACCTCGGTCTGCGCTTTTGGAGAGCGATATTCTACCACTGAACTATAGGCCCAACTTTTTCGCCATCAGCGGTTTGCCCGCCAACAACATGCGTTTGATATTAACATCAAAATATTTAATTTGCACGCATCCTCTATATTCTTCTTTATTTACATTTCCCGACTCAGTTTTTTTGAAAGTTTTTAAAAACTGCTTCTCTGGTATGCCCGTCACGTATGCCCAAAATCTTCTTTCATCAACTTCTTTATGATATGAATGAAGGTGCATCACGACGCGAAATTTTGATTCATCCAGGGATGTCCATACCGTTCTCAATAGTTTTAAAAAAATCGCAACAAGGACAGGGTCTGAGTTTGTAAACTCAAGTGTGGAGCGAGATGTCTTTGCACCCTCGCATTCATAGATTAATGCTGCGAGCATGTAGAAGTATTGATTCGATGAATCTGCGCCAAAGAAAAGTTCTTTCGCCTTTTTCGTTGCCGATTTTTCTCTCTGTTTTCTTTTGTTTGAAAGAGTTACTCCTGCCGCCCTTCTTGCTATATCCATTCTTGAGCGTATTCTTTCTTTTGCTATTCCAGACAAGATAACATCGCTCGTCCAGAGTGAAACCGTAGATTTTGAAACAAAAAGTATGTTTGCAATTTCTCCCAGAGAATATCCCTCTTCTCTTAATTTTATTGCTTCAAGTTTTTTACTTTCTTTCATAAACGGTTATATACATTGTATTAGATGTTCGATTCATGCACAACAAAACCCCACACTCAGGTGGGTTTTGATTCTTCTACTTCAACACCTCCCACATCTTTGGGTCTTCTCCCCCGTCAAACTTGAAGACTGCTACTCCGCGCACACCCAACTTGCGTGTGAGTGCTACCTTGTCGGCAATGGCCTCCGCATCGCTCCATGACAAGTAATTGAAAGGCTGAGTGGTGTCCACTTGTGAACCCATATTTTGCGCAACAGATGAAGAGGCGATCTCTTGCTGTGTCTGCGTTGATTCGTTACCCGTAGGTGCGATCGCTGCGAGCTTGTCCGCGTCGTAGGAAAAACCAATTTCATTCGCGCTGTTACGAACTGGAGTGATGCCAAGCTTTGCGGCAATATCGGTCGCGTATTTCAAATTAAAAGGCCAAAGCACCTTATAGCGATATCCGCCCGTGGCAAGTGGGGTCACCGTGTACTCGTAACCATACGTAGCGACACCAATGACCAATTTACTCTTTGCGATGTCCTTGGATGCAAGCGTAACGAGGTCTTCGACCCATGCCGGATCGGCAACGGGTGCGTACGGCGCAGTACGCGCCTTATTGAGATGGAGGTCTATCACTCCCTGATCATAGGCCATTATCTCCACGCGATCACAATATTTATTCATTTCGACATAGTCGTTTGCAAAGTCCTGCGCATCGGCGGGGATGGTTGCACCAGGGCTATAGCGGCTGGAAAGTGGCATGCGTGCTTCAACCGTACAAATACACCCACTTATTACCCATGCGCTGATAGAGCCCCTTTAAGAAGGTTGAAAAATAATCTATCGTCTCGTGCTTCTTTGCTTCAAAATCGATATCCACACCGTCAAAGCCATTTTCTTTGACCATGTTCGCAATCTCATCTTCAAGTGCGATACGTGTCGTGGGGTTACTCAGTATCCTGTGTATCGCCTCACCGTCTCCCCACATCACCGTTGGTATGACGCGAACTTTATTTTGTTTTGCGGTCGCGATGAAACTCTTCCATGGTTCTTCCGTGAGGCGCGCAGTATCCGCAAGCGTGCCGTCATTTTTCATCGTGTAACCAAATGGCATCACGCTAGTGAGCTGTGTAAGGTGCGGAAGCACATCTCGTGTACCCGTTGCGGAGCGCCAGTATGGTATCCATCCCGAAAATTCAAGTGGACGAGATGCCGTAGTACCAAGAGACGAAGAAGCCCCTAAGAGTATTGCACGCGTCCTTGGCCCATAGATGCCGTAGCCAGATATTGTCGCATCGGCGCAGATGATGCCTTGGTCACATTGAAATTTCTTTAGCGCCGTTTGTGTCAGTGGGCCGAAGTAGCCAGTATTCTTTCCTTGAGGGAGATATCCCTTTGCAATGAGCGCATTTTGGAGCGCAGTGACGTCACTTCCCGAGAGTCCGAGCGAGAGCGCTCGAAGGAACGCAGAAGAACATCAAAAAGAATACGAGCGTAGAAATTTTTAGAAAGTATCTCATTGTCTTCATAGTAGCAGATACACAGCACTCTTACATCAGTGGTCATTTATCATAAAAAACCACCTGGCGGTGGTTTTTACAAAGATTGACTATCCGCAATCTTTACTTCTTTCCTTCCTTGAAAACTACGCGCTTGCGGAGTTTTGCGCTATATTTCTTGAGCTCGATCTTGCGAGTGACAAGTTTTTTGTTCTTGCGCGTCCAATAGACTTCTCCAGTCCCTTTGTTGCGCAATTGAATGAGGTTATCTTGAGACATATATATCGAATTAAGGGTAGTACGAGATTATCAAAAAACCCATAAAAAGGCAAGCTTTTAGCGATAAAACCTCTTCATAAGTGGATTTAACCGAGTCACTATCTCATAATGCGTCGTACCTGAGAACGTAGCCAACTCCCCCGCCCTGATCTCTTCCCTCCCATCTTTGCCGATCAATACTGCAATATCACCAGATCTTGCCTTGGGAATATCGGTCACATCAACGACAATCATTCCCATTGTCACCCTTCCCATGATGCGCGCAGACCTACTGTGAATCAACACTCTTCCCTTGCTTGAAAGTGCGCGAGGGAGTCCGTGCCAGTACCCAACAGGGATCACCGCAAGTCTCGTGTCGCGTGTGAGCATCTCAGTAAAATCGTATCCAACACGCTCACCCTTCCGAACATCTTTCACCTCACTTACTACTGCTTTCCACGAAAGCACGGGTTTTAATCGTTCTTTTTTGTGTGCGTAAAATCGCTCAACATCAGATGACGGCCAGAGACCGTACATACCGATACCAATGCGGACCATATCAAAATGTGCTTGAGGATAAAGCAATGTTCCCGCCGTCGCAGATGCGTGCACCACTGGCGAAAACCCCGCCTCTTTGAATGCATTGATCCACGCATGCAACTCATCGATCTGTCTGCGTGTACTATCTCCCGAACGAGGATCCTTTGCCTCGGCGAAATGTGTATATAGCCCCTCGATCGTTACTGTTTTATCATTCTTATGCTTCAAAAGAAGCGTTATGAGTTTTTGCGAGTCATGCAATTGAAATCCCTGACGATGCATCCCTGTATCTACCTTGATATGCACACGAAGAGGCTTGCGACTCTTTATATCCTGATATGCCGACGCAAATGCGTCAAAACTCGATATCGTTATCGCAATATCATTCTTGCGTGCTTCTTCAAACATCGAAGGAAGTGTGTGGCCGAGAACTAGGATTGGCGCTTTTATCTTTTTCGCGCGGAGGGTCAGCGCCTCAAGCAATGAATCAACTCCAAGCCGATCAACGCCATGAGACACAAGCTCTGCGCTAAACTCGGTAATATTGTGACCATATGCATTGGATTTGACGACCGCAAGTATACTTGTTTTCTTTCCAAGGAATTTACGAAATAACTTGAAATTATGCGCAATCGCTTTGGTGTCGATATCGAGCCACGTACGGAGCATCTCTTGATGGGCGGTATCACTTAGTCCATCTTTTTTCTTATTATTTTTTTTGATCATAAGATATTGGTCGGACCCATATCTTGCCATTGTAACACGAAAAAATACGTAGGGCAGAAATTTCTTCCATTACATGGACAGTACAGGCTTCATATCTCACTTCGTTCGAAGACGTACTCGTTCCGACAAATTCAGCCTTTTCGAATCCTGCCCGCGACCGATGGTCGCAATAAGGCGATTCGGTCAGGAGTCACTAAGTCTTTTATAGTTACTTGCACTATAAAACACTAAGTGCTCACGACCCTAGCTCGCCCGCCTCGCAGACTCGACATGGCTCCGCTTTTCGAATCCTGACGAAAAGCACGCAGGTGCTTTTCTCCCTACGCATTAATAAAAATGGCCGCATTAAAGCGGCTCATTTTTATATAGTGCGTAGGGCAGGATTCGAACCTGCGTAGCCCAGTGGGCGACAGATTTACAGTCTGTTGCGATTGACCGCTCCGCCACCTACGCAAAATTTAGAACTTGTATATATTATACTTTCTTGTCTTAAATGACAACTCATCCCTAATTTTTATGTTATTTCGAGGAATAACACAGCTTTCCCATTTTTCCATATAAATAAAACCGGCCCTCAAGCCGGTTTCAAACATTTAGCAATTTCCGAGATTACGATAGAACTCGTCTCGTTCGGGATTAGGTGGACTGTTCAGTGTTGCGGTCATCGCTTCGGCTTCTCGCCTGTCGCGTAAATACATCTCCTCTAGAGCGCGAGCATGATTATCCGCTCGACGCCGAAGCACCTTCTTTCGCCAATTGAGCCCAAGAATGACCAAGGAAACAGCGAGTGCGATACAAAGAAGAAACAGCAATATTGTTTTCATTTGCACACCTCCAATGACAGAGAAGTCCTATTTTAAAGAATAGCATTGTCCCTTAAAAATACAATAAAAAAGATCCGCTCATGAGAGAATGGATCTTTTGTTCACACAAAATTCGACTCCTTATTTTTTCCCTTTATTCATCTCTTCTATGGAGTAGAACTTTTTTCTTGCTTTCGCCTTGCGCAACAGTCGGCGCATCTTTTTTATTACTTCTTCTGCAAAGACCGAATTCTTAAAGGATCGGGGTGTATTCTTCTCACTTAAAAGATCGAGAGCTTCCCTTAATTCACCAAGAGAGAATTTTGTTGCGGGGGTGCCACTTAATTCTTTCCGAACCCTGTGATATCGAAGCCGGAGCCTCTTTGTTTTCGCATCTTCATGCTCCATTTCAGACGCATAGTGTCCCATGAGATTCCTTTCTTAAAAAAGATCCACTGAATGCAAAGTTATATGAAGAAAATACGTGAGTCAAGCATTTCCCGCTGAGGTATTTTCGTATTTATTGTGTGATTACTTTTTTCTGCTACTCTTTGGTAAGCATATAAATATTGTTCTTTCAAAACGGTATTTTAGACAAAGGAAAAATCAATGAAGCTGCCAGAGATCATTCAAGGTGGTATGGGCGTTTATGTTTCAACACCGTTTCTTGCGCGCGCCGTAGCTTTATGTGGCGGATTAGGCACAGTTTCGGGAGTAGCAGTTTCCCACGTATTCGCATACATTTTGCAACACGGTGACCCCGGTGGACACTATCGTCGCGCACTTGAAGCATTCCCCTTCCCAGATATCGCCGAGAGAGTACGAGCAACATACTTCATCGAAGGTGGGATCGAGCAATACAAAAAATATCATAAGGTGCCAGTGTTTAGCTTGCACCCCCCACGGAATTTGATCGAGCTTACCATCTGTGCAAATTTTGCAATGGTGTGGCTCGCAAAAGAAGGACACGACCACCCCATCAGCATCAACTATCTTGAAAAAGTTCAGATGCCCCATTTGTATAGTTTTTTTGGAGCAATGCTTGCGGATGTGGATGTTATTACTATCGGTGCGGGTATTCCACTTCAAGTTCCCGGAATTCTTGATGCTTTTGCAAGTGGAAGATCTGCGGAATATCGCATGACCGTCGAAGGGTCATCCGGCCCCGCAGTACAAATGGTGTTCGATCCAAAGACTTTCTTTAATAAAGGATCTTTTTCACTGAAGCGTCCGAAGTTCTTACCTATCGTCTCATCAGACAAGCTCGCAGAGATCCTGTTGAGCAAAAAGGCTTCTGGAAAAATGGATGGTTTCGTGGCGGAACTCCCCACAGCTGGTGGCCACAACGCAGGCCCACGAGGCAATCCGAAGTTGTTCAACGAATACGGAGAGCCGATATATGGAGAGAAAGATAAGATCAATTTTGAGAGACTTCATTCGCTTGGCTTACCATTTTGGATCGGCGGAGCACTTGCAAATCCCGATGGACTTCGATACGCACAAGGGGTGGGCGCGGCGGGAATACAAGCAGGGTCCATCTTCGCCCTTGCGCAAGAATCTGCTCTCAATGATGAACAAAAACGCTTTATTCGCAAAATGGGATTTCGAAACAACCTGCGTATCATAACAAGCGAATGGTCACCGACGGGATTTCCATTTAAGGTGATCGAATTACCAGGAACACTTTCGGATAAAGCAACATATGCGGGACGTAAACGGATCTGTAACTTAAGCTATCTCGTGAGCCTTTTCAGGCGCCCTGATGGTGTCATTGTTTCTCGATGCGGAGCAGAGCCGGAAGGAAAATACCTACACAAAGGTGGGACTCTCGAAGGTAGTCAAGATAAACGCTGTCTTTGCAATGGACTTCTCTCTGCGGTAACACTTGGACACCCCAATGAACCACAGATCTTCACTCTTGGTGATGATGTTCGCTTCCTGCAAGCACTCATGCAAAACGAGGATGACTCGTATACCGTTTCGGATGCAATGAAATATCTTTTGAACAAAGACTGTTTGTAACACTAACGCGCAGCCCAATACAGGGGATGCGCGTTTTTTTATACGAATTAAACGAACAGAGAAAAACCGCCCCCATTGGGACGGTTTTCTTACTTAAACTCCTACGCTCATTTTTGTCTTCACTTTTGAACGAATAGGGATCTTTCTCTTTTCCACTTTTATAACGATCTCTCCAGCACTCATTCCGACCGTCACCACCCCTCCTGCCATCATACGCTCCTTGATGATCGTCGATGCAACAGGTGTGAGTATTTTATCCTGAATAAGCCTACGGAGCGGTCGTGCGCCGTATTGCGGGTTGTAGCCCTCTTTGGCGAGATAATCAAGTGCATCTAGAGAGATAGCGAGCTTAATATCCTTTGCAGCAAGCCTCTCACGCATACGATCAACTTGAATCTTCACGATCTGCTTCAATGCCTGAGGAGGAAGGATGTCGAACATAATGATATCATCGAGACGATTTAAGAATTCTGGACGGAAAAAATCTTTCAAACGATCCATCACCTTTTCTTTTGCCGCTCCGTATTGATCCTTATCTTCACCAGAACCAAATCCTATTGTTTGCATCTTGTCGATGAATTCTCCACCGATATTCGAGGTCATAATAATGACCGTATTCTTAAAGTTCACCACACGACCCTTCGAGTCCGTAAGACGTCCATCATCAAGGACTTGTAGAAGAATATTGAAAACCTCGGGATGTGCCTTCTCTATCTCATCGAAGAGAATGACTGAGTATGGGCGATGGCGAACCATGTCCGTGATATTCCCAGACTCTTCATAACCCACATAGCCCGGAGGTGCACCGATCAATTTCGAAACAGCAAACTTTTCCATATATTCTGACATGTCGACACGAATGAGCGCTTTCGGATCGTCAAAAAGAAAATCTGCGAGTGCTTTCGTGAGTTCTGTTTTACCAACACCCGTTGGACCAAGGAAGAGAAACGAGCCAATCGGACGTCCCGGATCAGCAATACCCACACGTGAGCGCTTTATCGCATCAGAAACCTTCTGAATGGCCTCATCTTGCCCCACAACACGTTTATTCAACTCCTCCTCGATACGACCAAGCTTCTCAGCCTCCTCCTCGAGCATGCGCGAAATAGGAATACTCGTCCACTTTGCAACAACTTTTGCAATATCCTGCTCCGTTACCTCCTCATGAAGAATGCGTCGCGCACTTTGTAATTTCTTAAGTTTCGCATTCTTATCAGCAAGAGATTTTTCAAGTACGGGTATCTTTCCATAACGGATCTCTGCTGCTTTCGCAAGATCGGAACGCATTTCTGCATTCTCGGCCTCAAGGCGAAGCGCCTCAAGATCTTTCTTGATATTACGAAGATCAAGTACGAGCTCTTTCTCATTCTTCCACTTCAGCTCAAACTCGCGTGTCTCCTCTTTGAGATCGGCGATCTCCTTTTCGATGACCTTCATGCGGCCCTTTGTCTTCTTTCCGCTTGGGCCCTCGCTTTCTTGTTTGAGCGCCTCCTTCTCTATCTCAAGACGCATGATCTTGCGATGTGTCTGCTCAAGAATGGTTGGTTTATTTTCAAGCTCGATGCGGAGCGATGATGCTGCCTCATCGATGAGGTCAACCGCCTTGTCGGGAAGAAATCGATCAGTGATATAACGCGATGAAAGGTTCACCGCAGCCAAGATCGAATCATCGGTAATTTTGACGCCATGGTATATCTCATACTTCTCCTTAAGTCCACGTAAGATGGCAACCGCATCTTCAATAGAAGGCTCATTAATGAATACGGGCTGGAAACGACGAGAGAGTGCGGGATCTTTTTCGATATGCTTTTGATATTCTTTGATCGTCGTTGCACCAATAGCGCGAAGTTCTCCGCGCGCAAGTGCGGGCTTTAACATATTTGATGCGTCCATTGCGCCTTCTGCGGCACCGGCCCCGACGATGGTATGGATCTCATCAATGAAAAGAATGATCTTCCCTTCTGCGCGCTCCACTTCCTTCATGATCGATTTCAAGCGCTCTTCGAATTCACCACGGTATTTTGTTCCCGCAATAAGTAAACCAAGGTCAAGTGAGACAAGTTCTTTGTCTCGCAAGAATTCAGGAATATCACCCTTCGCAATACGTTGTGCGAGTCCTTCAACGACTGCAGTCTTTCCTGTGCCCGCTTCACCGATCAATATCGGATTATTCTTCGTACGACGAGAAAGTATTTGAATGATACGCCCGATCTCTTCATCGCGCCCAACAACAGGATCAAGCTTGTCTTCGCTCGCAAGCTTGGTAAGTGAACGTGTATACTTGCTGATCGCGCGAAGTTTCTTCGGAGAATCACCGTCACCACCATTACTCTCGCGCAACTCTTGAAGTACGCGAATAACATTATCGCGAGTGATCTTAAAGCGACCGATCATCTCCTGTGCAGTCGATGGTACGGTCATAAGCGCAAGGAAGAGATGCTCAGTGGAGATGAATTGATCGTTCAGATCTTTTGCGATCTGCTGTGAAGATTCTATTGCCTGTGCAAGTTCCGGCATAAGATAAAGCTGATAGGATGAAGTTGTCGCACTGCTTTCAACACTACCCTCCTCCATCGATTCAATGATCGACTCGGTAAGCAAAACAACATCGATGTCGAGTTTTTCGAGTATCGAGAGCACAATGCTTTCTTCTTGCAAAACAAGCCCCGCAAAGAGATGTACTGGCGTAACGTGTGTTTGTCCACGCTCAATAGCAAGCTCATGTGCGCGCCGTATGGCATCCCGTGCTTTAGTTGTGAAATTATTGAATGGTGGCATAGATCATGTGTTATTTAGTTTCTCTTAAGAAACTCCTGTAATGAAGAAGAATACAACATTTATCAAGAAAGTAAAGACCTTACTTGGGAGATACTTTTTCAGGCACATATCATCTCCCCCTCCATATTTCTTGATAAATGTTGTATTCTTCTTCATTACAGATCGTATTCTCTGGCCCCGTCCCACCGTTTGACGCCTGGGTCTTTGGAGTAGATTTTGTACCAACAAGATCAAAGATGCGGGAGGAAGGATAGATGATGTACCGAGAAAGGTCTTCAACCCACACACTCATACCGACAAGCTGACCATCAAGATTTACAACAAGTCCACCATCATTCTTTTCAGGGATCCTCGGATTTACCTCAAGCGCAGAGAGTATCTTTGGTGAAGTCGATGCATTCTCTCCTTTGTTTGCGCTATACACTAATCGAGAGATGCTTGTCTTAAAAACGGAATCCCCCATTCCGCCACCGATCATGACAACGGTCTGCCCTGGACGCATTTCGGATTTCAGTGAACCAAATGTAACCGAATCAAAATTTACACCATCAGCATTCGTGATCTTGAGAAATGCGACAGGAGAAGAGATATCTGCCGCACTAGCAGCAATATGCTGAGCAGTATAATATGTCCCATTGATATCCACGGCATAAGCTATTTGACTTGGGTTGTCGATGTAGAACATACGAGATGGTACTGCTATGACACCATCGCGAGAAACAACGAATCCAATACCGAGAGGTGGCGTTCCTGTCGCCGCACTCACAGCATAAATGACCGCGACTCGAGATTGATTTTTTTCTGCTGCAGCGACCAAAAGATCCTCCTCTTTTGCGTACACCGTCACTTCTTTTGTGACCGTCGTCACCGAAGGAGCAACAGACTGTGTTGATGTTGCTTGAGTGACACGTTCGATCGTTCTTTCTACGACACGATTCACTGTCTGTGTCAGCGTCTGTGGCGCTTCATTCAACATCGCAACAGTAATGATACCCGTTGCGATAGAAACAACGAACGATACCAACATTGTAAGCAATATCATCTGACGATTGTTCAAGTCATCCATAGGATTTTATTGTATCACAATGCCTCCATAGCAAAAGCCCCACATGCATGATGGAGCTTTTACTTCTAAACTTCTCTCGCAAAATATTATGCAATCACCGCGGCGCGAGCAAGAACCACTTCCCAATCAATTGCGTTCCAGAATGATTCAATATAGTCAGCACGCTTCATTCCATAATCAAGTACGAATGCGTGCTCGAACACATCCATAACAAGGAGTGGTGTTGCACCCGCAAGATGCCCCCCATCGTGCTCGTTTACCCATATATTAAATAACTCATGTGAATCATTGTCATACGCCAAGATAGCCCATCCGATGCCGCGCATTGCGCCTGTCGCTTTAAAATCTTTTACCCAATTATCATATGAACCAAATCGCGCAAAAAGTTTTGCCATAAGTGGATGTGCGAGATCGATCGCAGTACCACCTTTTTTCATATTCCCAAAATACAACTCATGCAAACGCATGCCATTGTATTCCCAACCAAAACGACGCTTTAGCTCATTGTATTCAGGAGTTCCGTACGCATCCGACTTTACGAAGCTTTCAAGTTTTTCGACAAGAAGGTTCGTATTCTTTACATAACCCTCATAAAGCCCAAAATGATTCTTAAGTAATGACTCACTGAATCCCGGAGTACCCAGTAAGTGTTCATAATTTTTTGCAGTAAACATGTTGGAAAAAATAAATTTAATAGCGCTACTTCTCTAGTATAACACCGGAAACAAGCATCTGCTCTCTGATCGCACCAAGAGCTTCAATGAAGCGATCGACATGATCTATGGTCGTCTGTCTTCCAAATGAAAGTCTTATACCCGAAGTGGGGTACGTTCCACCCCTTGATTCGTTAAGAGCCAGGAGTACGTGAGAATACTCAGCGTCAGATTCATTGCAAGCACTCTTGGTAGCAACCGCAATACCCTTCGCATCAAGTGCGATCGCAAGGAATTCGTGATCAATGCCAGGAAGAGAGAAGTGTACATTATTCGGGAGACGCTCTGCGACGCTACCATTAATGATGACTCCAGGAATTGCACGCAATGCCAACATGGCATGATCACGAACCTCTGTGAGTCGTTGTGATTCTGTCTCTTTCATCTCTTGGACGAGTGTAAGTGCGGAGGATAAGCCAATGACCCCGGGAACATTCTCTGTACCCGCACGACGACCACCTTCCTGTGAGCCTCCAGAAATAATAGATCTAAGTGGTACATCACGCGTGACCACAAGCAATCCGACACCCTTTGGTCCGTATATTTTCCCCGCCGAGAGCGTCAGGAGGTCCACGCCAAGACGAGGAACATGCATATCAAGATAATTCGTCGCCTGACACGCATCAGTATGAAAAAGAGGATAGCGCCCGTCACCCGTCGGCTTTTCCGTACGTACCGCCTCGCGAAAATTCTTCTTCCACTTACGGATCGTCTTTGCAATGTCACGAATCGGTTGTATCGTACCGATCTCATTATTCGCATACATGACAGAGATGATGACCGTATCCTCTGTTATTGCTTCCTCAATATTCTTCAGGAGAACAATCCCTTCCGCATCAACAGGTATCCTTGTCACACGCACTCCCTCTTGCTCAAGTATGTATACCGGTTCAAGCACGGCATCATGCTCCACCGCACTCACGATAATATGAGCAATCCGCTCAGGATGCATCTCCTGCCAGGCGCGCACCGTTCCCAAAAGAGCAAGGTTTACTGATTCCGTTGCACTGCCCGTAAAAACAACCTCATCAGCGTGGATACCAAGAATTCCGGCGATATTAGCCCTCGCTCGTCCGATCATGTTTACAACCTCAACTCCCTCTCTATGAATAGCGCCTGGATTCGCAAACATCTTATCCCAAAAGGGCGCCATGTCGGCAATAACGCGAGCATCAACGGGGGTTGCTGCTGCATGGTCCATATATATACGGTTCATGAGCATCATCATAGCCCCACGGAGCATTGTTTTCAATCTTTTTCAGCAAATCAAGAAAAATATACAATCATAATAAAGTCATATTTTTAGCCTTATGCACTATCAACATACGCACTTTTTGCGTTCTCTCTCTTGTGCGCTATTATAACCAAGTATGAATCAACAATTTACGACCGTTCTTATTCTTGGCACCGCGATCTTACTTCTTGTTATCTGGAATATCCTCCTTGAACGCAGACTTGGAAAGATGCTTAAAGGAAAATCGGCAGCCACACTCGAAGATACCATTGTTGAAAATCAAAATTCCCTCGCAAAACTTTTCGAATTCAAAAAATCTACCGAAGATGAATTCAAAAAAGTTGATGAACGTATCAAAAAGAAGCTTCATGGAGCAAAGACGATCCGCTTCAATCCATTCCAGGGAACGGGTTCGGGCGGAAATCAAAGTTTTGCAACCGCACTCTTGGACGAAGAAGGAAGTGGTGTTGTCATCTCAAGTCTCTACGCTCGTGACAAGATGAGTATTTTTGCAAAACCGATCAATAAACGTAATTCGGAGTTCGAACTTACCGACGAAGAGCGAGAGGTATTAAAATAACGAGCCTTCTTCAACAAAAAAGACGTGATGATGCATCGCGTCTTTTTTTTGTTTGATCACAAGAACACGAGAAGTGGGGCAAAAAGAAGGTTCGACAACACGCATGTTGCGTGGTAGTATCCCAACATATTATTTGTATGACCAAAAAAAGCCCACAATTCATAGAGCGCCCACCCATTGTTGTCATTATGGGCCACATCGACCACGGAAAGTCGACGCTTTTGGACTACATCAGAAAAACAAACATTGTCGATAAAGAGGCGGGCGGTATCACGCAGCATATCTCCGCATACGAGGTTACACACAAAGGCACAAAAGGAGAAATGAAGCGTATTAGCTTCCTTGACACACCCGGACACGAGGCATTTCAAGGAATGCGTTCGCGTGGGGCGCGCGTTGCGGATATTGCCGTACTTGTCGTTTCAGCAGAAGACGGAGTAAAGGCACAAACCATTGAAGCTCATAAATCAATAAAGGAGGCTGGAATCCCCTACATTGTCGCTATCAATAAGATCGACAAACCAAACGCAAATATCGACCGGACAAAACAAATGCTTGCAGAAGCGGAGATCTATGTTGAGGGATATGGTGGTGATGTGCCATGGGTCGCTATTTCCGCAAAAACAGGACAAGGAGTCGATGATCTTCTTGATACAATGCTTCTTGTCGCTGAAATGGCAGAACTTAAAGGTGATCAATCAAAACCCGCAGAAGGTATCATCATCGAATCCAATATGGACCCAAAGAAAGGTGTGAGTGCGACACTTATTATTACCGACGGAACATTGAAACGAGGGATGTTCGTTGTTGCTGAGGATGCAATGGCACCCGTGCGCATCATGGAAAGTTTCATGGGTGCAGCACTTGCTGAAGCATCATTCTCTACACCCGTACGTCTTACAGGTTGGAGTATCGTACCTAAGGTAGGTTCAATCGTCACGACATGTGAATCAAAAAAACAAGCGGAAGAACTTGTTACTGCGGCAAAAAAGTCACCGGTCATTCAAAAGCATGAGGTTCTCGGAAAAGACACTGTCGTCATACCTCTTATCATAAAGACTGATGTAGCAGGCAGTCTTGAAGCAATAGAACATGAGCTCGCAAAATTAACACACGAGCGTGTAAAATTACGGATTGTTCAAAAGGGGGTTGGTGCCATCTCTGAGGGCGACATCAAGGTTGCCGCAGGAGGAAGTGATAATGTTATTGTCATTGGGTTTCACACAAAAGCAGACAGCCTTGGAGCAGATCTTGCCTCACGAAATAATATCGAGATCCATACGTTTGATGTGATCTATAAACTCACCGAGTGGCTTGCATCTGAAATACAGACGCGTGCACCACACATCGAAGTCATTGAACCCCTTGGAGAGTTTCGTATCATCCGCTATTTTAGCCAGCAAAAAGAAAAGCAGGTCATTGGTGGACGCGTCGAAAAAGGAAAGATCGTAAGCGGAGGAAAATTTAAGATCATGCGTCGCGATGTCGAGATCGGAGAAGGAAAGATCACCGAACTCCAATCTCAAAAGATAAAAGTGCATGAAGTAATGGAAGGCATTGAGTGCGGACTCATGGTGGAATCAAAATTCACTCTCGCAGAAAAGGATGTCCTCATCCCCTACGCGATCGTGCGTAAACAATAAATATGATCGACTTCAAACAAGAAAAAGTCTTATTGGAACTCAAGGGACTCGCAGGTGAATTTCTTGCGCGCCACTCTAATCGTACTTCACTCGTTACCGTAACAAATCTCTCTCTTTCGCCCGATCTTAAGCGCGCAGAGATATTTCTTTCGGTTATTCCCAACGAAAAAGAGAAGGCGGTCATACAATTTGCAAACCGCTTGCGTGGTGAGTTTTGCGACTACATCAGAAAGCACAGTAAGATGCATCGTCTTCCACATATCGTCTTTTCTCCTGATATTGGTGAGAAAAATCGTCAACGCATCGAGGAACTCTCTCACGAGACAGAACATACAGATGTCAGTGAGTAAGTTATAAGAGAATATTTTCAAATAAATAACCGAGTGGTAAAATTGCAGTATATATCATTACCACTTATTTATGGGTATTCGCTATTGTGTCAATGAAAATTTTTTCAAATCTTGGTCGCATCAAATGGCGTACGTCTTAGGCTATCTCTACGCAGATGGGAGCATGGAGGATGCATCGTACCTTCGAGGAAAATATGTTCGAGTATCGAGCACCGACAAGGAGACAATTCTCATGATAAAAAAGATACTTGATTCCGAGCACACCATCGTCGAATCATCTCCCAGCAGAGGGAAGAAACAATATCTATTACGAATCGGGAACACACCCCTTTATGATTCGCTGATCGAAATTGGGTTGTACCCCAACAAATCACTGACCATTAAAATACCCAGTGTGCCCGATGAGTTTTTTTCTGACTTTGTACGCGGATACTTTGATGGCGATGGTTGTGTCTCGCTTTATCGCACAAAGGGTATCTTGGGTCAGGAAATCATCAATAAACTAACAATTATTTTTACATCGGGGAGTTTTGATTTCTTGCATGAATTATGCAATACTCTACATACTCGGTTGAACTTAAGGCAACAAAAAGTCTACCGTGGTGACAGATCGTTTCAATTACGATATGCGACAGAAGATAGTGTTAAGCTTTTTGAATTCCTTTTTGCAAAGTGCGGTCAAGACCAATATTACTTGCAAAGAAAATTCGAAATATTTAAGTACTATTTTCAAAAGAAACCCAAACGAGTTACTGAAGAAATCGAGAAAATCTTTCAAAAGACGTAGTGGCGAAGTGGTTAACGCGACGGTCTGCAAAACCGTTACGCGCGGGTTCGACTCCCGCCTACGTCTCCATAATATTTCCTTTCCTGCCCGAGTGGTGAAATGGTAAACACAGGAGACTTAAAATCTCCCGCCGCAAGGCTTGCCGGTTCGAGTCCGGCCTCGGGCACAAAAACGAGATTCGAGGAGCGCCCTGCGGCGCTTCTTGCGTTTTTTTGAGCCGGAATATATCGCGAATACTTGGAGCGATAATGAGGCGGGGTCGAGAGTACTTTGCAGATTGCGAGCAATACGAAGCAATATGCTTAGTAACTCGTGACCAAAAAAACAGCCTCGCTACACGAGCAATCAATTTTCCCTAAAGGTAAAATAAGTGAATATCTTTACAAAAATAAATTACTGTGTTATTATAAACACGGTGGTAATTTGACCTTTTCTCAGACTTCACAGGAGATGAATCTTGAATAAGATAGGAATAGTTGCATTCTCGTTCGGTGCTCCGAGTACTATTTCAGCAAATACACAGATCACCAGAATTGCAGAGGATCAAGCGCGACTTCATAATGCTCCAATCTACACTCAAAAAGATATAAAAATTCATGATTCGGGGATAGTCGTGTATCAGACTGATGAAGAGCCCGGTTGTCCGCCACCAACCTTGCGCATAGCAAGAGGTGCGGTGAAGTGGGCAAAAGAACTCAGCATCAACGAACTAGAAATCATTTGTGCTGAACCACACCTTTGGCGGGTTAAACGAGATCTTGAAGAAGCAATTCGAGAATCTGGTGAAAAGATTATTATCTCCGTATGCCCGCAGATCGTGCTCCGGGACTATCATGAAGATTCCTGGTTTGATCTTTCTTCAACACAGAAACGAACTCGCTCAAGGAGGGCATGGGAAAAGCGAGAAAACATTCTTAAACTCCTTCCTTTTTCTATTTACACAAAAATCGCAAGCTGAGAAAGATGGAATTCACAATTCAAGCCCCCGTGGTTTTACCACCCGGGGCTTTTCTTTTTAAAACAACACCTCGAAGAGATTCATTACAAAACCCCTACCCCACTCGCACAAAGAACTTATACACATCAAGAAGTTGTTCTTTCGTCGTTGTGACAAAGATGACTCCGAGTACGATAAGGGCAACACCAACAGCCTTATTCCACGTGACTCCTTCTCCCAAAAAGAATGCTGCAAAAATAAGCACGAGGACCAAACTCATGCGATCGATCGCGTTTACAACCGTAACCTCACCACCCTTCTGAAGCGCCATAAAACCCCAAAGCCACGATAACCCTCCTGCGATACCCGTAAGTACAATAAAAAGAAAAGAGCGGGAACTTATCGAAGTGATCGTCTCCCATTTCCCCAAAAAGAATGCAGCAGCTCCCATGAATACCGCAATAGAGAGGCCGCGTAGTGTTGTGGCAATTGTCGCATCAGCGCCCTGAATGCCGAGTTTCGCGAGAATTCCTACTGCTCCCGCTGCAACTGCTGCGAGAATGGCATATATCATCCATGGTGTCATATGTGAAACATGATAGCCCGCAAGAAATGGCTACGCAAGCACAGATCACTCACCGAAACTCAAACTTGCTCGACATATATTGCTAAACTGCATTTATTTGCTAGAATAACCAAGTTCGAAAAAAATACAAAAATGCCCTCGTAGCTCAGTTGGTAGAGCAGCTCGCTCTTAACGAGACGGTCGTAGGTTCGAATCCTACCGGGGGCACAAAGCGAGATTCAAAGAGCGCCCTGCGGCGCTCTTTGCGCTTTGTGCGAGCGCAGCGATGTTTCTTCAGCAGAAGAAACCGCGAGCTGGGGTCGCGAGCACTTACATTTTTTAGTTAGGCTCTGCGCTAAAAAATTTAGTGACTTGTGACACAAAGTAATCGCGCCGAAAGGCGCTGTTTTTGTCTGTGCCCACGAATGAGCCAACTGCTTGGCTCATGTGTGGGATTCGAAAACCTTCTCCCGTATTTTTGAAGATTTCTGAATCTGAAAAAATGGGAAAGGTGTACTGCGCCAGTAGGGCGAGAAATTCCTACCGGGGGCACAAAAGCGTAAAAAATCTCCCCTGCGGGAGATTTTTAGCTTTTGTGAGACGGAGTATGTTTTGTTCAGCAGAACAAAATGACGAGTCGGGGTCGCGGAAATTTCTGAGTGGTGACGAAGAAATTATCTGTGACCAGAGCATTAAACCTGTAAGCCGAAAATTCCTACCGGGGATTTTATATTTTCATAGGACTTTGTCACAAGTTTCTAAGCTTTTTATTTCGCTTTGCTCATAAAAATCCAAGAACTCGCGACCCCGACTCGGCCACATCTTTGCGCAGACACAAAGATGGCTTCGCGGCCTCCGTCTTTCAAGTCCTCTCCTGGACTACAGACGCAAAACAGCAGCGAAGCTTACGCTTCGCTGCTGTGTGTCTGTGCCCAGGAGAGGACTTGAACCTCCAAGCCTTGCGGCATCAGTTCCTAAGACTGACGTGTCTACCAATTTCACCACCTGGGCAAGTAGTAGAGCAATACTACTGCAAATTGGACAAAATGGGAATATCTACGCGTTTTTAAACCAGTATTCGCGGGACTTCATTCACTCCCCGTCGAGAATTTAACCTTGTAATTACTTGACTTTTGTGTATTTTTATGATACAATCTGCGCAGAAACAAAAACACCTGTTTTAGGTAATTCTTTGTAAATATCAATTTCAGAAAAGGAGCAAATCATGCTTACTGCACTTGCAATCATGCTTGGCATGGTCGCCGCACTCGTCCTCATTGGGGTCATTGCACTCCCCTTTGTTGCACCGCACCTGGCGAATGATCCGCAGAACCCACGGCGCTACTATGTATTCACAAAAGTCGAACCGAACCAATTCAAATTTGTCATGGTCGGCGGCAAAGTACACAAGGGTCTCATGAATTTCCCTGGATATCATGTATCTGGTGGAAATGACGGACCAAACGCGTACAATGTGATCCCTGGAGCAACGACGGAACCGGAGAGGATGAATTTCCTCGAGCAGATGATCTACGATCGTAGTGGTCATCGCTATGTCGGAATAATCTTTGGAAACCTCCACACGTATTCATTCCCGCGTGTAAAAGAAGTTTTACGCCCTGACGGAACACTTGATATCGTCGGAAAAACAGACACATCGGATCATTTCGTGCTCTCTGAGCAAACACATCGTTTTGATGTGCCGAATGTTGAAACGGGTGGCGAGGAAAACGTTCTTGTCACTTATACAGGTAAGTTCACGGTGCAGATCGTGAATCCCTACAAAGCAGCATTCGTCGCAAGGGAGCAGTGGCTTCAGCAGATCATCGCAGCACTACGCGTACGAGGAAGAAATTATGCTCGTGCACGCACATTCGATCAACTACTGGGCGCCAAAGAAGATACTAGCGCAGGAGGAAAAGAAGCCGCACTTCAAAACATCGGAAGCGATCTGATCGAAGTGAACAATCACATCGAGGCAGGCAGAGGCTCCGAAGAACTCTGGGGTGTACGCTTACTCCGCGTTCAAGTTGAAGATATCCAAATGACCGACTCGAAGGCCGAAGAATCTCGGACGAAAATGTATGTCGCCAAACGTGACGCGGAAGTAAAACAAATTTCCGCAACCGCAGAAGCAAGAGCATATATGACCGTCAAAGCAGGCCGAGCAAAAGGTGATGCAGGATATCTGAAGAGTGTCACTGACGCAATACACGAGAAGGGTAACGTTGCGGTCATGCTGACGCAGCAGCAGACCCAGATCGAAACCGCAAAAGGAGCAAATAACGTATTTCTCAATGTGGGTTCAGGTGGGCCCGTAAATCCCATCGATGCTGCGATCCTTACCGAGCTGCAGCAAATGAACTCTTCCAGAAACCCTCCACCCAAAGAATCTGGTGGTGGTAACAAAAGGAGGTAAAAAATAGTGAGAACGAAACATGGTCTCATGTATGGTGGTGGTGCATTTGTTGTGCTCATGATCGTCGCCGCTTCATTTTTCCCAAGCAATCCGCTTGGCAATTTTGCAAGCATGATGATTTGGGCATTCGTCGGCACCATCGCCACACTCCTCGGCGTGATCGCCCTGTTTATTGGTGGGCGACTCTACCGGAGTCATCCACTCAAAGCAGGTGCAGCGTCTAAGGAAAAAACTCTTGGGGTAAAGGAATCTCCTCCCCCATTTCTTTCACCGCTTATTGGAGGATCTCTCTTCGCAGGAATTCCTGTTGTCCTGGTACTTGGTCTGATCGCGTACATGATCTCACCGAACCTGCTTAAGGTTCCGAACATGATCATGCTCGTGGTCGTCGTTACTGCACTCCACTTTGCATTACAGAGTGCAGCAGAACGCTCAAGGGCAGCTTCAGCAGGAAAAAAGGAAGCACACCCAGGACTGGTCGGAGTAAGTCAAATGACGGGCAAACTCATGCTCGCCACGGCACTTCTCTCTATCGCCTACTATGCATCAACCCCAGGCGCCCTCACGGAGCTCCTAGATGACCGTGGTCAATTCGGACAAAGTGTTAGCGAGGATGACCTCCCCAAAGACACCCTCCTTGACCCGGGGCTCTCAAAGAATGATGTCGGGAAGTGGATAGCGAAATTCAATATCCAAAACCCTCACATCTTAACCGATGGAGTAATGAGCGAGCAGTCGACCAAAGCGCTCCGTGATGCGGCAAACGGTTACCCAATGCAAGTTGGTGTCGGAAGCTATATCAATAGCACCGTAAACCTTTCAGTCACATATAGTACGGGTGATCTTAGCGATGGCATCCTGCTCTATAACGGCAATTGTCTTTCGCCAACACTGGAGAGGAACGGCCGTCGTTATACGCCCAAAACGTGTAGCGGCAACTGGAGAACGCAGAGCAATAGCATGATGGGTGTTTATGCGATCGTCTTTAAGGAAGGAGGAAAGCTTTTTACCGTAGACCTCTACGTTGGGGATATCATCAAAGGTTTCCCTGACATGAAATTGATCATCGAAAAGAATGGAGAGTAGTTCTTCTCACTCACAAACCGCCAAGGATGCAATATCCTCGGCGGTTTTTTTATAAGGCAACCTCGTATTATCTTCAAACTAGGATGCAGGGAGTGCCGTAGGAAGCACTGGAGATGCGCCAAGTGTACCTGTTGTACCAAGACCGAGCGAGCCCTGAATGAATCCAACAAGAGCCCAAAGAGAGACCATCACAAAGATAGCAACCATACCCCAGATCATCACCCTCTTCCCTTCCTCTCTTGCCTTCTCATCATCGGTGTGTGCAATGAATTTTACAATGCCCCAGAAAAATACAAGAATACCAAGACTAAGGAAGAACGGGATAAGCGCACTCACAAAATCGATCACGAGATCGATCGCACCTTCAACACCAGACACCGCCGCGAGCGTAAGTACTGGAGCAAAAATTCCAATGGGAATGATAAATTTATACATAATTCATGAGGTTCATATCCGCACCGATCGAACTAATAAGGAATTTCATTATACCGAACACCGATACCATAATGAACATTCCGATCACACCCCAGAACATACTACTGCGACCCTTCTCACGCGCTTCTTCGTTATCGGGATTCCAGATATAAGAAACAACACCATAAACAAAATACGCCATGGCAAATGCGAACATCATCGCAATGATCGGATTCAAGATCTCCGTACTTATCTTGCCAACAAATGTAAGCACTGAAGGAGGAATCACTGCCGCGGCCTCTGCGGCGGCGGGAAAAAATATAGAATTCATAAAAATATTATATCAAGCCATAGATACTATACAAGAAAAAACAAAACATCCACCAAGTGGTGGATGTTTCGCGCACAACAACAAGTGAATTATGTTGTTGGAACAAGGCTCACAACTGGTGCAACTGGTGCAACAATTGAACCCGAAAGTCCGAGTGAGTTCTGAACGTATCCGATGATTCCCCAGAAGGCAACCATAACGAAGATAGCGATCATACCCCAGATCATAAGAGTCTTTCCAGACTCCTTTGAAGCCTCATCACTTGCATTAGCGATGTACTTGACCAAACCCCAGAAGAACACGAGAACTGCGAGTGAGAGCAGAACTGGGATAAGGAATGCAACAACGTCCTGGAACTGATTGAGCGTATTTGCGAGCGGTCCTGAAGGAGCTGCAAATGCCATCATAGGGCCCATGAGCATCGCTGCGGTAATAATTTTCTTCATAAACAAAAGATAAATAAATTGTTAATAATATACAAACGACCTTCTGCTAAACTATACGTATTAATGATAGCCTACTTGGCAACACTCAGCAATGAAACTGACTTCAAAACTGTGGATTACCCAGGAGTCTTATGGGGGGGTCTTTATCTCACCAAAAACAGTGTGGAAAAGATGAGCACTGCAACCGTATTAGGGTGCGATCACTGTATTATTTTTATTTAGATACTGAGTCGAAGCAGGACTTATTCCTAACGTATCAACGAGTATGATACGCACAATTCCCCAGATCGAAACAAGCACAACAAAAGAGATAAGCCCCCAGACGATGAACTTCTTTCCCTTTTCATGCTCTGCCGTGTCCCCCGCATTCGCAATGAATTTTACGAGCCCCCAGAAAAAGAGCGCGATCGCGAGTACCCAAAACAAGAATCCCACCTTCTGAATGAGTGAATAGATAAGGACCGTAAAACCAAAAATATCACTCACCTGTGCATGCGCAAAAGAAGGAAGAAGGAAGAATGCTGTAACAACAGAGAAGGTTTTATTATAGAGCATGAAGATTTTTTAATAAGGATCTAATTATGGTGTAGGTGGCGATATTTGAATTATTCCAACAGCGCTTGTACCAAATACACTGTAACGCATGATCGAAACTATTCCCCAAATACCAAACACTACGACGATTCCGATAATACCCCAGAGCAGGTACCCCTTGATCTCCTCTCTCTTTTTTTCATTATCAGAATTTGCAAAATACATCACGACTCCGTACATCATTCCAACAGTCAGAAGAGCAATGAGAATATTTGTCACATTGAGCATGATCTTCAGAAACAGTTCAGCGACATCACGGAGGTTACCTGGCGCAGCAAGAGCGATCCCGGGAAGGAAGGAGGCGAACAATATACCGAGAAATATCTTTTTCATTGTGGTCATATATTAAAAAGCACTTGCAGTACCATATATCATATCTGAAATAACGCGAGCACCAAGGACGATCGTCGCACCCACAAGCACCCACACGACCCACATCTTTCCCTTCGTGCGCTGCTGTTCATTATCCCCCGCGGTCATAAGAAGAAAGCCTGAGTAAATGATCGCCATAGCAAGCATCGGAATCCCCACAAGCTGAATGATCTGTATCAAAAGATTGATGAAATCTTGAAGCGTTGCACCACCACCCGGAGTAGGATTCGCAAGAGTCGTCGGAGTTTGCGCAAATGCAAACAAGGGAATAAATGACGCGATGATGATTTGATGACGTAGATTCATATAATGATCGATGAATTATGAACCAAGACTGAGAACTGTTGTTTCAACTGCGAGTGCGATAGCCTTTGCACCGAAGAGAATAAGGGCTCCGACCATTGTCCAAGTGAATACAAAGCGTGCCTTTGTGGACTTTGACTCATTGTCCCCCGCGGTGACAAAAAGGAAACCCGAGTAAATTATCGAAATGACAACAATAGGAACACCGATGAGGAAAACAAGGTCAACAAGTGCGAGGAGCAATCGAGGAATCGAATCTATCACGCCACTACCATCGTTGTATGTTAACGGATTCGGGTAAGCAGATGCAGCCTCGGCGAAAGGAGCAAGGGTAATGAGTGAGGATACTAATGATCGCTTAATAAATTTCTGCATATATGTTTATTATGGCCCTAATAGATTATACACCGAACCAGTTCCCAAGAAGAACTCGAGGATAAAGTTCACAACGAGCCATGCTGCAAGTGCAACAACGAGACCTATGAACACGTACCAAAAGATATCGTGCGCCTGCTTCACCTTGGACTCGTTTCCACCATTCGTAAGATAAAGGAAACCTGCATAGGCAAACATTATTGCCGCAAGTGGCGAAGCGATCTTGAAGATAAGGAAATTAATGACATTTTGCGCAAGAATAATAAAGTCATTGAACTCACACTCCTGTCCTGCGGCGATCGATCCACCTGATGAAACGTTTCCACAAGGGATCAATCCTGATGAAACCTTTTGTGCTCCCGCAAACATTGGCACAAAGAATATTGCAAGCAAGAGAGGAAGGAGCAGAGGAGAAAATCTTTTCATATACATCATTAAACTACTAATAGGATTGCAGTGCGGAAGAAAGTTGAGACTGAAGACTTCCGATGGCTTGATTGATCGGATAACGCCCTGAGGATACTCCTTCGATAGCAACTTGAAAAGCCTCATTGCTTAACTCAGGTTTTGGATCGAGCCATGTGCGCGAACGAATGGCGGCATCGTAGAAAACAGTCTGCGCAGCATCGGTCGGCTTTTGAGCAAGAAGATCGCGACGAACGGGAGGGAGTGTGAAAAATTTTGCAAACTCACCAGAAGGACCACTTTCAAGAAGTTGCTGCACCACAAACACGGCAGTGGGTTTATTTGGCGAACTTTTGAGAATGGTGAGTCCATACACTTTTGCAAAAGTGATCTCTGCTGATGTGCCACGAGGAATCGGTACCTGAGCAACAGCAAAATTCAGATGTGGATTTTTCTCACGAATACGCTTGTATGTACTTGCATAATCAAAGTGCACTGCAAGATCGCCATTGATGAACTCATTAAGCGAGTTTGAACGAGAGCGATTCCATGTATAAATATCCTTGAGTGGGTTTGAAAAATCCATAAAGAATCGGAAGGCGGAGACAACGTCTTCACTTGGAACAAGACGACCCGATTCTCCGCTCATTAACTGAGCAAGTGGTCTACCGCCGGGGCCGATCTTTACGATCGGATTCCCAACTTGAAGGAACAACATCGCGACGACATCTTTTGCATGCTCAACATTTTGAAACTCTCCAAAGGCGATCGCACTCTGCACGACATTGAAGGTCTTTGGATCTTTTTTTGTAAGCTTCTGAGTAAGAGTAAGAAATTCATCCCAATACTTTGGAGGTTCTGTCACAGAAGCATTGGAAAAAATATCACGATTCCAATACATGATCATTGGATCTACTGCAAACGGAACAGCAATGAGACCTTGATCACGAGTATATATTTCTGCAGCCTGAATAAATGTACCCTGAAGCCATGCGGGTGTAATACCCCCAGGTGAGTACGGTATAGGTTCGATCTTATCAGTGTGGCGCAAGACAAGATCATCAGGAAGAAGGAGGACGTCTGGACCACGACCACTTGCAAGCGCCTCAACAATATCGCGATCAAAATCTTTTGCATCATGAAAAGCGTACACCACACTAACTGAATCTTTATACTTTTCATTCACACCGGATATAACCTTATCCATTCCACTGACTGGATATGTTCCCCAGATCGTTATAGTACCGCGAATATTGGCGGGTGTATCACTGCTTCCTCCTGGTGTCTTCGAGAACACAATAACTGCAACAACAGCCATTACGCCAAAGAAAGTAAGAAAGATGTACTGAAATTTCATAAGATACTTGTGTTCAATTAATCATGATAGAGCCCCTTCTTAAAAACGAACCCGTAGTGAAAATTCCCCGCGTTTATTGCACGATCAAGAGTAAAATTAAGTGACTCAACGAGTGTGCGAGCCTCCATTTCGGGAAAAACTTGTTCAGGAGTTGGTCCCATATTATTGAAAGAAGCAGTCCAATCAACGAGGAGCAGCAAGCCTCCATGACGGAGCACTCGACGAGCCTCACTTAAGACCGCTTTCTTGTCAGCAGATTGAAATAAGACATTTGAAATGATGACTGCATCACAAGACTGATCACGCAATTTCGTACCACCGGGTCTTTCGAGGTCACCCCAAATGAACGACACATTACCCACATGATTCTCTTTGCAAGAATTTTCAAGTCGGGTCAAAAGATCCTTTTGAACATCGATGGCATATACCTTCCCTGTACCATTAAGCGCTTTTGCGGCGGCGATCGTATATGCACCAGCCCCTGCACCAAAATCAGCAATGATCTGATTTTCGGAAATACTTAATTCCTTGATATTTTTTTCGGGTGCGGAAAACATGCTTGATATTATAGCACTGAACAAGGAGTATCGAAAAGCATCCAATCCCCAAGTCATTGATCTCGATTCGCTTGAAGCTCGAACACAGGAAAGGTTGTCACATAATTTTGGATGCAATGCGAAGTCCTAGACCGTTTCAGGAAGGACGAGTAGTGCCGCACCCAAATTATGCGACAACCCTGTTACAGAGTGATGAGGGAGGCGATAGAATCCCCTGGACGAAGCTTCATGATGCGCACTCCTTGCGTCTGTCGTCCAAGTACGGGGACTTGAGCGAGTGGCACACGGATCACTTGGCTATTCTTTGAGATCGCAACAACCTCTCCTTCCCTGTCTGAGAGCACGAGTCCCGTCATAAGCTTGCCGGTCTTTGGAGTGATTTTTGCCGTCTTGATTCCGCTTCCGCCACGCTTTTGCACCTTATATTCTGACAACTTGCTCATCTTTCCGTACCCCTCTTCGGTCATAACAATGAGAAGTGGATCTTCATACGATTCTTTTATCACATCAGCAGTAACGATCTTGTCACCACCCTTTAAATTCATTCCACGTACGCCACCTGCACTGCGTCCCATTTCACGTACATCAGTGTGTGCAAAACGAATAGATTGTCCCGACTGCGAAACAAGAGATACATCGTCTTTGCCTTCGACGAAACACGTTGAGAGCAATTGATCGCCCGCTTGTATCTTTATCGCGATCAAACCACTGCGGCGAACATCCTTAAAACTATCTGCGGCAACCTTTTTAACAACGCCCTTCTCGGTAACCATCAGCAATGACAGCTTCATTGAGGCCTTCACCTCCTTCGGCATTGCGAGCATTGATGTAACAGATTCATCAGAAGAAAGCTGCAAGTAATTCATAATGGACTTTCCTTTTGTTGCACGACGTCCCTCAGGAAGTTCATACGCCTTGATCTGATATGCCTTACCTTTATCGGTAAAGAAGAGAATGTCCGCATGTGTCGAAGTTGTAAGGAACATTTTTACAAAATCCTCATCTTTCGTATCGATATCAACAACACCCACTCCGCCACGACGTTGTGTGCGGTATTCAGATGGATCAATGCGCTTGATATACCCTCCCGCAGTAAAGACAAGTACGGTCTCTCTTTCAGGGATCGTATCTTCAACAGAAATAGTGTTTACTCCGCCCTTGATGATCTTTGTGCGGCGCTCATCGCCATATTTTTCCTTTACCGCGATCATTTCGGACTTAATGACCTCAAGCATCTTTTTCAAACTTCCGAGGATCGTCTCGAGTTCCTTGATGAGTGCCTGCACTGCCTTCAATTCATCCTCGATCTTCTTGCGCTCAAGACCAGCAAGCTTCTGAAGTTTCATTTCAAGGATCGCACTTGCTTGTCGATCTGAGAACTTGAATTCTTTCATCAAATTCGCATGTGCAGTTGGAGTATCTTTTGATGCCTTGATCGTCTTAATGATCGCGTCGATATGATCGAGCGCTTTTTTGAGTCCGAGAAGAATATGTTCACGGTCCTTTGCCTTTGCGAGTTCAAATTCCGTACGACGCTTTACGACAACCTTGCGGTGCTTGATGAATTCTTCAAGAAGAGACTTGAGCGAGAGCGTGCGAGGCACCCCGTCAACAAGCGCGACAACATTGTAGTGGAAAGTACTCTCGAGTTCAGTGTGGCGGTAAAGATAATTGAGTACCTTTTGAGGTGGCACGCCCTGCTTCAGATACACCGCGATACGAATGTCACCTTTTGCGGATTCGTCGCGAAGATCCTTGATCCCTTCAAGTTTCTTTTCTTTTACAAGATCGGCGATCTTCGTGAGTAGGTCTGCCTTATTCACGCGGTATGGGAGGGAGGTAATGATGAGCTCTGATTGACCGAGCTTTGTCTCAGTTATCTCAGCCTCTCCACGACACACCACACCACCGCGACCAGTTGCGTACGCATGGGTGATATCAGTTTTATTGTATGCGATACCTCCTGTCGGAAAATCTGGGCCCTTCACGAACTGAAGAAGATCCTCATTTGTCGCATCAGGATTCTCGCTTAAATGAAGGAGTGCATCGACAACCTCAGTAAGATTGTGTGGCGGAATATTTGTCGCCATACCAACGGCGATACCAAGCGTACCATTCAAGAGTAAATTTGGTACGACCGAAGGAAGGACGACGGGCTCCTTACGTGAACCATCATAGTTCGGACGAAAATCAACCGTATTCTTATCAAGATCTCTTAAGACCTCTCCCGAGATACGGGACATCTTTGCTTCAGTATAACGATACGCCGCGGCTGCATCACCATCGATGGAACCAAAGTTTCCTTGACCTAGAACCAGAGGATAACGCATTGAAAAGAGTTGTGTCATCTTCACCATCGCCTCATAGACCGAAGAGTCTCCGTGAGGGTGGTATTTACCGAGCACATCTCCAACGATCGTTGCCGATTTTTTGAAACGTGAAGACGCAACAAGACCCGCCTCCTGCATTGCGAACAAGATACGACGATGAACCGGCTTTAATCCGTCACGCACATCAGGAAGAGCGCGCTGCACAATGACCGACATTGCGTAGTCGAGATATGAGTCACTCATTTCAGTCGTCACATCAACAGAAACAGTACCGAGTACGCGCTCGTTTTCTATTGGAGTGTTTTCGTCATTTGTTTTTTTGTCTTTTTTGTTCATAGTGCTGATTGTTACGAATTATTCGATGGGCGTTGATGTACTACTTTCTATCGGTATAGTATCAATATCGATCACATTCTGAGCAGGATCTTCTAAATAAGTAGCATCGTTCGAAGCTTCATTCTGAAATGCGCCAATGACTTGCGCCATCACCTCCGTGCTTGAAGCATCATACTCTGTCGAGCCAACTAATCCAGTAAGTAGATCAGAGGTAGAATCTTTTGCTCGATTCGCAATATCAGCAGCTGCGCGGACTGGAGTGATGTCATTTGATGAATAGCTATGTTCGATCACTGAATCTACACTCCATGATACCCACCACATGCTTACAATAAAAACAGAGAATACCGCGGTAACAGAAAAAGCGATACGCTCACGGACGTGCCGAGGTTTCATCCTGAGTTTGTCCAAGTAATCCAACATGATCATGCGTGAAGGAGGGCCTCAAGTACAACAACCTCTCCCTCCTTACCCTCAAGGTCCTTTTTCTTTATTGTTAATTTTTCAACAGGAGCGACACCCTCGGCGCCTGACTCTTTGAGAAAAGTTGAAAGCTGTTCGCTTTTTGCTCCATCATAAAGCAGAGGAATAACGATCTTTGCACCAAGAAGCACTGCGACTTTTTCTGCATCAGAAGGAGAAAGAAGGTCACCTCCCGAAATTGGGGTGAAAAGAATATCTACAGCGCCGATCCCTTGAAGCATTTCACTTGAAAGCTCTGACATGGCAAGCGCACCAAGCATGCAGAGGCGCATTCCTTCCAATTCAATAGTATAAATAGTATTCAAAAGACCCTCCTTTCCGAATGGAGCTGTCGCAGATACTCCACTCACCACAACACCTCCCACTTCATAATCACCAGGACCCGAGATGATGAATGGAGTTTTTTCACCATGGCTTAAATTGTCGACTCCGTTGTAGTCAGGATGATTCACTGAAACAAGACCGATCCGTGCACCAAAACGGATGGGTTTATACTGTGAGCCTTTACCGAATGGATTTGCTGCAACAACAGTGTCTCCTTGAGTAATTTTTATGAACTGTCCTCCGTGGTACGTGATAATCATGGAGTTGAGTATAGCAATTTTTCAAAAAAAGAAAAGCGGGAAAAACCTTATTATAGGCCCAATTTTTGACATTTTTACTTTTTTATTGAAAAATACTTGACATAACCTAATATAAATGCTACCATTTCAACCGGATGGGGTTGCGTTTCGTTTCTGCCCGCACGCGCAATTTTAGGAGTCTGCTGATTCCTAAATCCAGCCCGCCCTTTGGAGCACTTTGTGCTCCGCTCTGGCACCCGCTGGCCTTACGCCGCTACCCCATCCACCACTGGTTCTTTTTTCAATCTTTCAAGGAAAGGAATTACTTATTGTGAAACCCAATACGACTGAGAATAGTTCAAATATCTGACCCAGCGCCGGCGGCCAAGGTGGCAGCGATCCCGCTGCCACCTCCAAATGACCAAAGATACGGAGCCATGCCATGACTTGGACCTAGCGAAGAATCAGGAGTACTCACTAACAACTTTCACCAAAGAGAGATGGGCGAACGCCCAACGGCACCACAGCCCCCGCAACGTGTGCGGGGGCTTTATCTTTTAAAAAAGTGTATAAATCTATTGCAAATAGACTGATTATCTGCTAATCTTCTGAGCACAAATTAATTATTCACACCACTTGGGCTAACCCGTGGCGCGACACATCTTTTATTAGCGATGTGAAGCAAGACGAACCCTAGAGGCTAGACACTGATCTGCCTTGTTGCAGGTCTTTTTAATTTTTTATGACAACAACACAAGAAGAAGAGATCATGGAGGTCTCTGACGGAACACTTTCTGCGGATAGTGTCATGGCGAAGTATATGGCGGAAATGTCTCCTCGTTGCCAACCAGGAGACATCGTCGAAGGACCCGTCATTAAGCTCGACAAGCGTGCGGTATATATCAATATGCCTCCTCATGGCATCGCGATCATCTACGGTCGTGAGTACATGAACGCGCGCGATCTTATCAAGCACATGAATGTCGGAGACATTGTTTCCGGAAAAGTCGTTGATGGCGAGAATGAAGATGGTTACATCGAGCTCTCTCTCAAGGAAGCTCGCCAGTCACTCATCTGGGGCGAAGCGGAAGAACTCGTAAAGAAGAAGGCGATCATTGATCTCGTCGTAAAGGATGCGAACAAGGGTGGACTTATTCTTGAGTGGCAAGGTATCTCAGGATTCCTTCCTGCATCACAACTCTCAGGTGATCACTACCCTCGCGTCGAGGATGGCGACAAAGAGCGCATTTTGGATGAGCTCAAAAAGCTTGTTGGCGAGACACTCTCAGTCATCATGATCACTGCCGTTCCAAAGGAAGGTAAACTTATCTTCTCAGAGAAGGAGCACAACCAAAAAGAGAAGGAGGAGATCGTCTCGAAATACCACCTCGGTGCTATTGTCGAAGGCGAGATCACTGGTATCGTTGATTTCGGTGCATTCATGAAGATCGAGGAAGGTCTCGAAGGACTGATCCACATCTCGGAGATGGACTGGGGTCTCGTTGACGATCCACGCAAGCTCTTCAAGGTCGGTGACCGCGTAAAGGCACAGATCATTGAGATCAAGGACAATAAGGTCTCTCTCTCCGTGAAAGTTCTTAAGGAAAACCCATGGAAGGGTGCTGAGAAGAAATACACGAAGGGTGATACTGTTCGCGGCGTCATCATCAAGTTCAACAAGTACGGCGCACTCGCATCGATCGAGGAAGGTGTTGCGGGACTCGTGCATGTTTCTGAGTTTGGTGGAGAGGAGAAGCTTCGCAGTTCACTCGAACTCGGCAAGACATATCCATTCACGATCACACTCTTTGAGCCAAAGGACCAGCGCATGACGCTCTCGTTCGGCACAGAGAAAAAGGCTGAATAATATTAAGGTATTCCTTATAAAAAAGAACACCCGTAATTGGGTGTTCTTTTTTATTCACCGAGATACTAATTATATGTATTCATTGTCTTCTCGAGGCCGGAAGAAAGAAGCATCTCGATCGAAGGGATGACCTCTTTTGACACACGAGCGAGCACATCGTGCTCTTCCTCGCGGAACTTGCCGAGTACAAATTTCACCACCGCCTCTTCTCCTTTGGGTTTTCTCATTGCACCATCATCGTCTCGGGGCGCAACACCGATACGGATGCGGATGAATTCTTTGGTCTTGAGCACGAGTGCGATCGACTCGATCCCATTATGTCCGCCCGAACCACGATTGAACGATAATTTCCACGCACCAAGAGGAAGATCGATGTCGTCGTGAATAACAATAAGTTGTGCTGCTTGTTTCTTACTCTTCACCAATGTTGTAAGACTTTTTCCTGATTCATTCATGTACGTCTCAGGCTCAAGGAGGAGCACATCCCTCCCAACCACTTCCCCTTTTGAAACCAGCGCTTTATAACTTTTTTTCATCTCCCAAAGAGGAAGATCGTGCGACTCACGAAAAAGATCAAGCACTATGCGCCCCGCATTATGGCGAGTCTTTGCATATTCTCCTCCGGGATTTCCAAGTCCAACGATTATCCATTTCATGATCGTTCTACTTTAGAGATATTCGCGAGCACGGTCAATTGCGCGGGCAAATTCTTCCGAATACGAAACATGGCCCCAACAGAACGCACGCCATCACGAAATGTTGAAAGCTTGCTTTTACGAGTGGGGTAACGATGCTCGTTCCATGTGACGGGGACTTCTTTGATGCGCAAATGAAGTGACTCACAAAGTGCAAGAAATTCGAGATCAAAGAACCATGTTGGTTCTTGAGTTGCAAGCATGACACGCAACCCCGGAGCACTCATAACCTTGAGTGGGCACTGTGTGTCGCTCGTTCGAACGCCGACGATCGCGACCGCGAGCATGTTAAACACCGACGAGCTTCCCGTACGCCACCACTCACGACCAGGAAGAGTACTTTCTTTGTGTGTGCGCGAGCCGATGAGTATATCGGAGTCTCCGCTCATCATCGAGAGAAATGCTTGGAGTATCTCCGAGGGCGCAACAGAAAGATCGGCATCAGTAAACCCGACGAATTCTCCTTCGGCTTTTGTGAAACCGGCACGTATCGCATTTCCCTTCCCTTTTTGTGTGAGCGAAATGACATGCACTTGAGTATGCGCGATATCTTCAACTTCTTTTCTTGTGTCATCGGTTGATGCATTATCAACGACAATGATCTCCCAATCGAAGTCGACTTGCTTGGAAAATGTATCAACAAGAGAGCGCACCGTCGGGGCAATAACAAGGGCTTCGTTGTATGCAGGAATAATAAGGGAGCATTTCATAATGTTATACACTGCGGACAGAGATTTTTTTTGTTATCATAGAGTTTGTCATCCCGTTCCTACTTTGAAAGTATCGTTAAAAAGTATATCACGAGAGACAGAATCACATATATGAACCTTACTGTCTCCCTGCTCCGCACGATCCTTATTACACACAAATTCTTACACTTCTTTGTGACGGGTGTACTTGGGGTCCTGCTCAATCTAATCACCACTTGGACGCTTACCACATTCGTCTATGGGATCAATGGATATTTTACTGCGTATCTTATTGGAACAATGGTAAATCTCCTCTTTAATTTTACCATCCATACACTTGTTACTTTTGAAACAAAGACACATCACGCAAAGCGCCTTTTTGGTTTTGTTTTCTATAATATAGGAATGACCATCGTTCAGGCGTCAATAATTAGACACGTCACCGCACTTGTGGGACTTGAGTATTACTTATTGGTGATCGCGAGCACAATACTGGTATTCTCTATTGGAAGCTTCATTGTCTTTAAATTCTTCCTCTTCCATGAACATAAGCGAGCGTAACATCATCCGACTAAGAAGTACGCTCTCTAAGATGAGTGTGTTCTTTACTCGTGCCGAATCATGGATGAAAGCGCACACGCTCCACGATAAACACTGGATCATTATGATCATCCTCTTATCGGCGCTACTCCGACTTCCTTTTTTGAGCTACCCCGACCGTACGTTATTTGACGAAGTCATCTACACAAATTTCGCCGTACACATCGTGCATGAAGAGCCATTCTTTGATATTCATCCACCGCTCGCGCGGATCATCTTTGCGGGAATTGCTCATAATTCTCCATTTGAACTCTGGGGTTTGCCAATGGAAACAAATAAACAATTCGGAGATTTTCCTTACGAGACACTTCGCCTGTTCATTGCACTGCTTGGCACACTCCTACCCCTTTTACTCTATCTTATCGGAAGACTACTTAAGTATCCGCCATACGCCGCAGGAGTTGTCGCACTCTTTGTCGTATTCGATAATGCATTAGTACTCTACTCACGAAGCATCCTCCCTGATACGCTTCTCCTGTTTCTGAACTTCCTCGGATTTGCTGCTGCTATCGCCGCAATACAAGTATCAAACAAAAAGAAATATCGGACTGCGCTGGTACTTCTTTCGGGAATTGCACTAGGCCTCGCCTTTTCCATCAAATGGACCGCGCTTGCAATGCTTCCGATCATCTGGATGATCTTTCTTACCGCACGCATGTATCGCGCGATCGTCATGACGGGCATCATCGTAGCACTCTCTTATCTGTTCATATTTTCGATCTATTTTACAAATTTCCCTCAAGGTGGAGCGGTTGATCCGGTACTCTATCCATATAACAAACCATGGATAGCAAACATGTCCTTCCCTCAGGGTACGGACATTACGGGTATCATCACCTATCTCCCAGAGATCCACAGTGCAATGCTTCGAGCAAACAGTGATCCGGATATCGCAAAGGTGACACTGCAATCAGCAGGACCCCTCTCTTGGCCGGCAGCACGAAGTTCTCTCACATTCTGGATCAGCGATGATGGAGAACACACGATAGTCCTTCGTGGTAATGAATTCCTTTGGTTCCTCACGTTCTTTATGATCCTCTTTGAGATCGGGTGGATCGCGATGCGGATCGTACACACAAGGCGCTGGCCAATAGGACGCACCGAAACAATATTGCTCCTCGGGTACATACTCAATTACGCACCATTCTTCTTGATCCATCGCCCCATGTACTTGTACCACTATTTCACTGCGTTCCTATTCCTCCTTCTTCTCGTTCCACTCATCGCACCGCGCATCGAGAGTTGTA
>Ga0208374_1000129_pt1 | contig 47596 bp, 38 predicted proteins | sample RifOxyC3_FD_184037 | JGI IMG/M metagenome (GOLD analysis project Ga0208374, IMG submission 184037) | Groundwater microbial communities from Rifle, Colorado - Rifle Oxygen_injection C3 (SPAdes) | ecosystem: Environmental > Aquatic > Deep subsurface > Groundwater | place: Rifle, Colorado, USA...
TAAACATTCTTTGCGCAATTTATTCGGAAAATTCCGTCCTCTAATTTAGAAATTCCCACTACTGATTCTCGGTTTATTTTTGCACCAAAACTCTCTGCATGTTCCACAAATTTTCCAATCAAATCATGTCCGGAAATTTTTTTCTCTCCCGGCCAGTTTTCCAAATCGTAAATTTCATTCATTTGCCCACCCTGTTCCACGCCAAAAATCAAATGCTCCAATTTATATCTCGAAGCATAAATTGAAGCAGAGAGTCCCGCTGGACCAGCACCAATTATAACTAAATCGTAAAGTTTATTTTCCATATGGTAATACAAGACCTTGTCTTTGCGAGCAAAATGCAATGTAGCGAAGCAATCTCGATTTATAGAAAGGGATTGCTTCGTACGCTTCGCTTCCTCGCAATGACAAAACCCTTTACGCTTTTTCCAATTCTTCCTTCAGCGCTTCTTTCGATTGCACTCCCACCCTTTGTTTCACCATTTTTCCACCCTTAAAGATCATCACGGTCGGAATTGACATAATTGAAAAATTTTGCGCCACTATCGGATTTTCATCCACATTTAGTTTTCCAATTTTAGCTTTGTCTCCAATTTCCTTGGCCAGTTCTTCAATTATCGGCCCCATCATCTGACACGGTCCGCACCATGGTGCCCAAAAATCAACCAGCGTCGGCTTGTCACTTTTCAACACTTCTTGATCAAAGTTTTGATCAGTAAAGACTATTTCCATAGTTTTTATTTATTTTAAAAATTACAAAGATACTACAACGGTTATTATAAAAATATTTCTTAACAAAAAATTCGTACATTCGTACTAATTCGTAATTCGTAAGGACTATTCCCCAAACCTTCTTCCTCTCCTCGCATATTCTTCGAGCGCTTCTTCGAATTTTTTTTCATCAAAATCAGGAAAATTTTCCGTTGAATAATAAAGTTGAGCGTCAGCACTATCCCACATCAAAAAACCATTGGAATTATGCGGTTCTCCCCCCGTTCGAATCATAAAATCCACTGGCGGAAGATCCCGCGTCATAAGATTGGCTTTCAAAATTTCCGGCGTTATTTTTATTTCTTCCTGATAAGTATTATTAATTTTAGAAATAGCCTGCAACATATCATCCGTGCCAGAGTAAGCCAGCATAAAATTCAACATTCTTTTTTTATAATGCTTGGTCTTTTCGATTGCTTCCTTTATCACCACCTTTAAGGATTCAGGAAATTGTTCTTCCCATCGGCCAATCACATTTACCCTGGCTTCATTTTCATGAATTTCCTTGCCTGCAACAAGCCTCTGAAAATATCTTTTGTAAATATCCAGCAAAGCTTTTTTTTCTGATATTGGTCGTTTCAAAAGATTATCCATCGAAGATCCCCACATTGAAAAACATTTGATGCCTTTTTTAAGCGCAACTTGAATAAGCTTTTCCAAATTTTTGGCGCCCTCTTCATGCCCTTCCCAAGGTTTTAGTCCTTTATTTTTCGCCCATCTTCTGTTGCCATCCGGAATAATAGCGATATGGTTGGGAATATTTTCAAAATTATTTTCCATAATGATTAAGTCTTATAACTATATATTGAAATCACCGAAGAATTAAAATTTTTGAGAAATTCTTGTTTGAGAATCCGAATTTCCTCCAAAAATTTCCTTTGGCAGCCTTTGATTGAGGGAAATTTTTGGCAAGGAAATTCAGGATTCGAGTTTAATTTCGAAAAAATTTTAATTCTTCGTAATTTAATGTTAGTTTAAAAAACAAAGAAAAGCAACCTTGCTAAAGCTTGCAAATTTTTCTAAACCTCCCGCCTAATTATATATTCAGCAATTCCTTCCAGAAAAAATTTCGCTTCTTCATTTTTAAATTTAATTTCTTTGAGTGCCGAAAGTGCTTCCGCCACAAATTTTTCCGACAAATCTTGACAGTATTTGAGCGATCCGGTTTCTCTAATCACTTGCCTAAATTCTTCTAGTTCTTTTTCTGACAAATCTTTTTTCCCTAAACATTTTTGAATTATTTTTTTCTGATTGCTATCGCTTTTTTTCAAAGCCCTGATGAGAAGCAGAGTTTGTTTACCTTCAGAAACATCTGATCCGACCGGCTTACCTAATTTTTTTTCTGAACCAAAAATTCCCAAAATATCATCCCTGATTTGAAAAGCTTTCCCGAGTGGCAAAGAATATCGAGTAAAAGCTGGCAACATTTTTTCGGCATTTCCACTAAGAATGCTTCCAAAATGAAGCGGTCCTTCAAAAGTGTAGCGCGAAGTTTTCCCTTCAAACATTTGAAGAATTTCTTTTTCTGTCGCTCGCCCTCGATTTTCCATCACCACATCCAACATTTCACCAGGAATTGTGACATAAACAATATCTTGCATTTTATCCAAAGCCCGAATAATAATTTCTGGCGGAAATTTCGTATTGAAAACTATCTCATTAGCCATTGAATAAGCCAGATCCCCCACCACTATCGCCATCGAATTGCCAAAATGAGCATTGTCTTTTTTCGGCGAAAATCTTTCTCCAATTTTTTTATATTTTTGATGCACTGTTTCTATGCCATGCCTCATTCCATCGCGATCAATTATATCGTCATGAATCAAAAGAAAACTGTGAATCAATTCGATTCCCATGGATGCTTCAATAATTTTTTCCTCTTCCTTCCCGCCACTGGCCAAATAGCCATAGTATACCAAAGCCGGCCGGATTCTTTTTCCACCAGAAAGCGTAAAATCCGCAATCATCTTGACCGCCTGTTTAGCCAGCAAATCGAGCTTGCCCGCTTCCTTTATTTTTTGATCAAAATAATCTTTGAGCCGAAGATCAACTTTTTCCTTATATTTTTTTAACAGTTCATTCGCTTCCATAATTTATCATTCTCGCACCCGCGAAAATCCAGTCTAAGAATTTTAATTAAGCTAGATTAAGGTTACCAAAAAATCCCAGTCTTAGCAAGAAAAAATTTTCGGAAAGTTTAATATTGGTACCGCCAAGGGGAATCGGACCCCTGTTGCGAGAATTCGCCCCGCACCAATTTTCGGTAGCCCTAAGGAGAGTCGAACTCCTCTTTTCAGGATGAGAACCTGATGTCCTAACCGATAGACGATAGGGCCATAAATTAGTGCAGGGGTAAAAATCTCGCGTCCTAGCCACTAGACGATGGCGGCATAAAAATACTACTTTTATAATCTAGCAATAATATGATGTTTTATCAAGGCAGTTGGCTTATAAAAACAAAATTTACTATTTTTCCATTTGTTGCTATAATTACAGCAACAACAATCCGGTTATGGGAAAAAATAAATCGGACAAAAAAATCTCGATTTTAGAAACCTCTTTTGAGGATGTTTTGATATGCAAAAAAGAAAGCGCTAAAACACTTTTGGAAATTTTTACACAAGAACCGGAAAATGTCGCTCAAGAAAATTTAGGCAAATTGGCAGGAATTTTGGAAATAACTGACGACTCTCCCGACTCTTCCTACATCGTCAACTATTTAGTTTCCGTTTTAAAAAAAGAATACTATTCCAAAACTAAACGCGGATCAATTGAAAGTTTTGAATCCGCTCTCAATAAAGCTAATTTAGCCTTGGCCAAATTAGCCGAGCACGGCAATGTCAATTGGCTGGGAAAAATAAATGCTATCATCCTCGCTATTGAAAAAAATAACATTCACCTTTCGCAAGCCGGCAATGCCAGAACTTTTCTTCTTCGCGGAAAAGCTTTCACCGACATCACTGACGGCGCCCAAAGCATCGCCAGTCCCAGTCCTTTCAAAACCTTTATCGATGTTTTGAGCGGAAGATTGGAAAAAGATGATCAGCTAATCATCACCACCGATGCAATTTTTGAAATTTTTTCTTCAGAAGAGATAAAGCGAAGCGCGTTGAAATTTTCTCCGCCGGATTTCATTCGCTTTTTGAAAACTGCACTCGGCAATGAATTGGAAAAATCCGCTGTTTTGATAGCAAGAATAGAAGAAAAAGAATTACTAGAAAAAAAATCAGTTTCCCCAAAAAATGAAGATCTCAACGCTTTCAGCCAAGCTTCTTTTGCCAAAAAATATCCGCCACAACAAAAACAAGAACCCATGGCCGAGGAAGAAAAAAAATCTTTAGTAAAAGAAATCAAGGAAGATTTACAAAAGGAATCGGCTGAATTTATTGATAAAAAAACCGGTCATATCTATATCAAAGAAAGCTATTCACTTAAGGAAAAAAATATTTTTTGGGAAAATACCCTAGAAATCAGTCGGGTAAAATTGGCCGAATTTTATGCTTTTTTAACCAAAAGAATGGCTAATCTAAAACAAAAAATAGTTTCCTATAAGTTTTTTAATAAAATTGAAACAGCCAAAGAAGAGCCCATTTCTCCGACGGAAGCTCCGCCGACGCAAAAAGAACCCCAAAAACCTCTTGTGGATAAAGAAAAATTAATTTTACTTTTCAAAGAAATTATCCTTAATGTTAAAAATATTTCACTGGCGATTTTTTCTTTTTCACTTTTCGCAGTCAAGAAAATATTACTCGGGATAAAAACTTTTATCCCGAAAAAAATCAATTCATCCGAGAAAAGAGTTGCTCCGCTCTTGAAAAAAGACAGTCTTTTTGAAAAAATTCGCCCACGATTTTCAAAAATCAAAGAAACTTTTTTCAAACTGGATCAATCGCAAAAAATTTATGCCGCCTTGGCAATTATGCTCCTTTTGATTGTCCCCTATTTTATCGCCAAGATTCAAAACAAAAACATTAGCGAAGAACCAGTTTTTCAAGAAATTGCGCCAGAAAATCCTCTTCCCTTGGAACAGGATAAAAATGTTTCTCGAATCGAAAATTTGCAATCAGTTTTTTCCCAAGCAGATCTTGTGAAAATTATCAACTTAAACGGTAAAATCTTTTTTATAGATAAAAATAAATTGACTAACGCCGAAGATAAGCAAAGCTATTCTTTCCCGACTGATTTTTCTTCACTTAAAATTGCTTTTCCGATGAATGATTTGAATTTGATTTTTCTGATGAATCAAAATAATAGAATTATTTCTTGGAGTCCGCTTTCCAAAAAATTTCAAGAGAATGTCTTGGCAATTCCTGCCGGAGCGGAAATTTCTCTGGCGGAAACTTATCTTACCTATCTGTATCTCTTGGATAAAAACCATCAACAAATTTATCGCTATCCTCGAGCTACGGGCGGATTTGGAGAAAAAACCAATTGGCTAAAAGACGACATTGATCTCAAAGAAATTTCCGACATCGCTATCGGAGAAAATATTTTCCTTGCCCAAAACGGCGAGATTTTGAAATTTTTTCAAGGCAAAAAACAAAATTTTACCCTTGAAAAAACCGCCACGCCAATTTTTGCCGATCAGCTTTATACCCAAAGAGACAGCCAAAATCTTTTCGTTTTAGACAAAAAAAATTCCCGCTTAGTCAAGCTGGATTTGAACGGCAACATTGTTTCCCAATTTTATAACACAGAAATTTCTTCCGCCACGGACTTCGAAATCAACGAAGAATCAAATTTAGCTTTCTTTTCTAACAACAATGAAGTAAAAAGTTTTGAAATGAGGTAGATTTTATTAAGAAACTTCTTCAATATCAATCCCGTTTCCCATGCTATTGTTTTAATCAATTTATTTTTTTCAATAATTTTAAATTCAAATCTCCTGCTGGATATATTCCCTTAATTCTTTGCAGATATTCTTTTGAAGCATAGATTTCATCAGCAACAAATAAATAAACATTATGATTTCTGATTGATTTTGCCTTATCTTCTGAAAGATCAAGTCCTAATGTAATTTCGATCATAACATCTAACTTGCTCATTTGTGCTGTTTTTATAAATTGTTTATATCTTTCTCTTAGTGTTCTTTTTGCACCAATGCCATAACTTTTACCATTTAATTTGAAGAAAAAATCAAATTCTGTGGAGCTGTCATTTTCATCATGTAATTTTCTTATATTTTCCGCTTTTATTCCTAGCCCTATTAGAATATTAAATATTCTATCTTCATAACTTGAGCCTGCATCGGAAATAATTGATTGATTTATGCTTTCTGAAAACATAAGCATAAACATTTGGTTTGGTTCTAATCCATTTTCTTTTAAATGAAAGTATTGTTGAAAAAGAGTGGTGATATATTGTTCAGTAGATTCCGATATAAAACTCGAGTCTTTTTCCTCCAGTTTTGAAAAAAATAATAAAGACAATAATGCACCATTAACTCTGGTATAATATGGCCTGCCTTTTGAAATTGTGTCGTATTCTATGGAAAGTTGATTGATATTTTTTAGCTTAGAAAGCCCAGCAATTTCCGTAAGTTTCGCTTCAGCGAGAAGCAATGGCTTTATTTGAATTAATTTAAGAGCAAAGATAAAAACTTCTAATTCAATGTTATTTTTTATTTGATACAACAAAGCCAATAGTGACGCTTTCTTTTTATCTGAAAATTCATCGCTAATGTTAATCAGTATGGCCAACATTTTTTTATAACTTAATTTCTGATTTGAAAAATAAGTTTCTAAAAAAATATTTATTTCGTTATCAGATAATCTAATTGATCCGTTAAGTTCCTTCAAAAAAAGATACAATTTAAAATTCGCGTCTAGTTTATTTCTTTTAATTTCAACCTTCTTTATTTTCATAAAATTTATAATTTAATGTTGTTATTTTTTAAAGTATCCATTATTTTTTTCGCCAATATTTTAATAACAGGAACAGCGACACTGTTTCCGAATTGTTTGTAGGCCTGATTATCACTAACGGGAATAATGAAATTATCATCATATCCTTGCAATCTTGCAGCCTCGCGCGGAGTTAATTTTCTTGGATTTTTTCCTTTTTGTTCTATTAATATTTCTGATCCGTCTTTATAATATCTTGCAGAGATTGTGCTTGTATATTCAGAATTTTTATTAAACAATGAGTATCCAAAACCATTTCCCTTTTCTTTATGTTCTTTTTTTCTTCTTTGGTGTCCTGCCCAAAGTTTATCAGAAATAGTATATTTTTTATCAACATTCTTTTCTAAAATATCCCCAAGTCTAGTTTTAATTTTTAAAGGCTCCGGAAATTCAAAGTCGATATTCTTATTTTTAAAACCAACAATATAAATTCTAGCTCTGTTTTGTGGCAAACCAAAATCTTTTGCATTTAAAACTTTATAGGAAACTTTGTATCCTAATTTTTCTAAAGTTTGCACAATTACTTTAATTGTATTTCCTTTATCATGACTAACAAGATTTCTCACATTTTCCAGAAAAATTACAGATGGCTTATGATATTCAATTATTTTTGCAATATTAAAAAATAGTGTTCCGCGAGTATCAGCAAAACCTTTTTTAAATCCAGCCATCGAAAAAGGCTGGCAAGGAAATCCCGCCAAAATAATATCAAAACTTGGAATTTCTGCTGGATTAATTTTTGTGATATCGCCATATGGCAATTCTCCGAAATTTGCTTGGTATGTTTTTTTTGCTGGTTCATCCCATTCTGATGAAAAAACACATTCACCACCAACACATTCAAACCCAGTTCGTATTCCACCAATACCCGCAAATAAATCTATAAATTTAAACTCACTAACTTTCTTTACCTTAGGCATATCAAATAATGATTGAATTATAATTTTTTTTCTTACTTTTATATCTACTTGATTCATTTTTTATTTTTAAATTCTTATTTTATATTTTTCCTCATAATCCCATTATACCACACAAAACGGACTGTCCGCTATTCAGCGGACAGTCCATCATTTATCTATTGCATATATTGCTTGAGTTCTAAAAGATTGTTTCCAAATTCCGCAAAATGGTCTTTGAATAGGATGATTCGATTGATTACTTTTTGATTATCCTTATTGAGATACGATTCAGCGATAGTTAGATAATTATTTCCATTAGATGCCTTTTTGACATCAAAGAAATAATTCTTTTTGCCCGCTTTGAGCATTTTGGAGAATACCTTCTCCTTTTCGATTTGTTGCATTGTTTTTTTACCACCTTATTATTAAGTTTAAAATATAAAGTGGTTATACCTTAATAATTAATATGAGATTTTAATTCTGCAGTAATTATAAATCTCATAGTGATATTATATCAGTGGTATGAAAACACTGCAAGTCCCCCTGTGGATAACTTTTTTGAATTTTATATTTTTATTCTCGTCCTTTCCATAATTTCTCGATTGACCAAATTTTTGTCTCGGCCGTATTTCAAACGAGAAAGTTCTTTGAGCGCATTGGCCACTTCTTGATCGCCTTTAGTTGGTGGAAAACCTTGAATGTTAAAAGGCTTAGTCAATACACCATCAATCAAAACTTTAGCAAAACCTTTATGGTTATCCACATTTACCAAATCATTACGCGTGAAAACTGGCTCTACTTGTTTTTCTAAAAATTCTGAATCTTCTGGACCAACGCGATAAATCACCATCGAGCCAACATTACCAAATACCGCTTTAGAAATTTCTTCTTTGAGTTGAGCGATAAATTGATGCGCAATATTTAGGCATAATTTATATTTTCTCGCTTCTGAAAGAATTTGAGAAATTGAATTGGTCGTAACATTTTGGAATTCATCCATATACAAATAGAAATCCACTCGCTGTTCATCCGGCACATCCACGCGAGAAAGGGCTGACATCAAAATTTTTCCCACAATTACCATGCCTAAAAGTCGCGCGTTTATTTCTCCAATTTTTCCTTTCGATAAATTGACCAAGAGAATTTTTTTATTGTCCATTATCTCGCGAAAACTGATAGTGCTTTTTTGTTGAGCGATAATTGGACGCATCATATCATTGGCAATGAAAGTTGTGAGTTTGGAAGTGATGTATGGCACCATATTTGCTAGCGCTGCTTCTCCTCCAGCTTTTTCCGCTTCCTTAGTCCAAAAATCAACCACAATTGGATTTTGACATTTAGAAATTTTCATCGCCCGAAATTCTTCATCCGCCAAAACTTTTGAAATTTCCATCAGTGTTGAGCCTGACTGCGGATCATCCATAATAAGAAGCATGGCGTTTCGCATATATTGTTCGAACATCGGTCCGCCCGTAGCTTTCAAATCATACAGTTGATCAAAAATTCTAATCATTTCATTAATCACAAAAGTTTTTTGTTCCGGATGATTGGGATCAAATTCCAGCATATTCAAACCAAACGGCCTTTCCATATCTGATGGATCAAAAATCACCACATCTTCCGCTCTTTCTTTGGGAATGCAAGTCAAAATATCTTCAATGGCTTCACCATGCGGATCGATAAAACAAAAACCATTGCCTGCTTTGGCGTCCTGTTTGGCCATTTCTTGCAAGATGGTCGTTTTGCCAGTTCCGGTTTGGCCGATAGTATAAAAATGTCTTCTGCGATCACTATCCGTTAGACGAATATCTGTTTTTATTCCGCGATATTCATTGAAGCCAATAAGTATTCCCTTGGTAGGAATTCCCACTGGTGGTGGCGCAGCATTAGCTTTCAACCATTTTATTTTCGGTGTTTCTGTAGTAGAGATCGGCAAATGAAAAATACTGGCAATTTCTTCATTATTGAGAATCATTGCTTCCTCGGAGATAAAATTTCGAAAAATATAATTATAGGCAACATCTTTTTTATTTGTTCTTCTATTAATTTGAAAACAATTCAGATCGCCATTTTCATATTGCGAAAAAGCGTTTTCCATGTGCGCCAGAATATCTTGCGAGCGCTCCTCGTTCATACCGGAAGCGATGAGCCGGATATTAACTTCAAACCCTGTTTTACTAGCTTTATTTTCAATACTTTTTACTAATTCCTGTTCTTCCGGCGTCAGTTGCACCGGTTTTGGTTCATTAGTAATTGGACTGTTTTCTTTTTTTGCTGGTGATAAAGTTTGTGCCATACTTTTTCCAAATCCAGCCCCCGCCTTATACAGCATTGACTGACTAGCCTCTCGATATCTTTTTCCTTGTTGCATTTCATGAGCAATATGTCTGCCCTTAGCCCGCCATTTGATTCCCGCCGGACGGATAATTAGCTGAATAGCTGCTCCTTCATTTTCCGTTTCCAATCGACTTAAAGCATTGGTGATGGCATTTAATGGATCAATTTCCATATTTTCATAAGTGCGAATCGGCAAAGTAAATTTATTTTTCAATTTTATAATGGAAGTTGAAGTTGTGCTTCCTGGGGAAAAAATATTATAATCTTTGGATTTTTCCAACATCGCATTAGGAAAAAAGCTGGTGATCTGTTTCTCAATTGATTCGCGAAATTTTTTTGGCAATGCCACATAAAAAATTATCTCTTCACTATGCGCACTTTTGGCAATTTCAAAACTAATGCAAGGCGAACCAAAAATCAATCGGCGAAAAAAACTATTCCGATCTTTGACAGCCGAAAGCGACATTAACAGCTGTTCCATCGCGCCAATTTCTTCTTTCCACATTTCATGAGTTTTTCGATCTTCATTTTCTTTGGATTGCTTGCTTTTTGAAACTCGCACTATTTCTAAATCCAAATTCATCGATTGATTGATTTGCGAACGAAATCCAAAAAAACTTTGCGCCACCAAAAGCGCCCCGCTCACAATCGACGCTAGCGCGGAAAGATAAATCAGTGAAATTAAAATTGAATTTAAATCCATAGATATTTTTTTGTTTTAATTTTTATTATTCGTAGATTTGCATGCATTCGTTGATTCGAATCGCGATTATATTTCCCTTATCATTCCTTTCGCCACCAAAGCGTTGTGCAATTCTTCGCCGAGCATTCGATCATGAAATTCATCCAGTGTATAATTATCTTCCATATGACGCGCCACATTCACAGCATGCGGGATGCCTTTTACCTGCGCAATTTTTATCAAATTATCAATCTTACTTTCCGCATCAATTCCAGTGTTAGCTGAAGTCGCGTCAGTTGGCACATCGTCAGTCTGAACTTTTTGGCTTTGCACGGGAATTTTGGAAAGAATTTTTGAATAAACGGCTTCTCTTTCCACTGCGCCTTCTTTTTTTTCGGTTTTTTGTTCTGGAGTAGAAATTATTTCTTCTTTTTTATTTTCGCCCAAAACACTTTCCGCTTTTTTCCCACCACCAATAAATTTATCCTTGAGATTCAAATCCCCTTCTTCAATCGGCTCCAGATTGGAAATTATTTCGTCAGTCATATTTTTAATATTATTTATTAGCTTCCAAAGATTCTTTTATAATTCTAGCCACCCATTTTTTGACCGTTTCATCTTTTTTGAATTCAGCTGATTTTCCCAAAATATTTTCAAAATATTTTTTTATTTTTTGAATATTTTCCCCTTTAACATCTTTCATTTTACCTTTTTCATCCATAAAATCAGCTATTTTTTTATCCCTAATTTCTTCCCAATTTTTATATTCGCCCATTGCCACTTCTTTTATCAATTTATCAGCAAAACTACTTGACTGATCATAATAGTTATCCTTTTCATTTATTTTATATTTTTCAAACATTCCTCCTATGGCTTTCTTTTTGTTTTTTTCCAAAGAATTATAGTTTTTTTCTGTTTTATCTATTTCCTCTTTAGCTTTTTCCTCTTTAGCTTTTTCCTCTTTTATGGAAAATTTGAACTTTTCTCCAGTTTCTTTATTGAGAGAATCGAATTGCTCGTCTTCATTATAGTGCTTTGCTAAATCAGCTACTTCCTCTATTCTTTTTTCTTTTGGAAGTTTTCTTCTTTTCAATTTTTCCGTTTGATATTTCAATAAATTATTTCGGGCTTCTTTATATCTATTCAAATATTCTTTAGCTTCCTTAACACTAGTGGCATTTTCACCCAACACTAATTTGGGGAATATATTTTTTATTTTCTCCCAAGCACCAGCTGTTTTTTCTGTGTTTTTATTATAATCTTCCCTCGCTTTTTTCAGTTCATTGGAAAGCTTTATCAGTTCTTTATCTTCCAGATCTTCCATCTCGATAATTTCATTTTCTTCTACTAAATCATGTATTTCCAAAATTTCACCTTCAGGTTCATCTTTTTTTTCTTTTTTATCATCTGCCTCATCTTCTCTTTCTATAAAAGCTTCCATGGCATCACCCTGTCGCTCTTCCGGCGTTTTAACATCAGTATCATATTCTCTTTTTATAAAAGACTCCATAGCATCGCCCTGGTTTGCTTTGGGAATATTTTTCACATCTTCTTTTTTTTCAGTTGCTATCTTTTCAAATCCCTTTGTCATAAAAATACTTTATACGAAATTATTTTTCACCTATCTAAATTATACACCAAAAACCATTTTTTAGGTATGTGGATAAGTTATTTTTTTTATGGTATAATTTTAATATCAAATAATCAACAAAAAAATGAAAAAAACACAAGTATATATTTTCCTAGCGCTAATAATATCTTTCGGATTTTTTTTGCGTATTTATAATATTGAAAATGTTCCACCAGGAATTTATCCTGATGAAGCTGTGAATGGTCTAGACGCCCTAGAAGCAACAGAAGGTAATTGGCAATGGTTTTATCCGGCTAATAATGGCAGGGAAGGATTATTTATGAATTTAATTGCCTTATGTTTTAAGCTTTTTGGCGTAAGTATTTTAACATTAAAACTTCCTGCCATAATTTTTGGGACATTAACGATTTTAGGAACATATTTATTCGCTAAAGAACTCTTTCGAAATGAGCGCATAGGACTAATTAGTTCTTTTTTGGTGGCCACTTCCTTTTGGGCAATTAATTTTTCCCGCATTTCTTTCCGCGCCAATATGCTTCCCGTTATTTTAGTTTTTTCTTTTTATTTTTTAGCCAGAGGTCTTCGGACTAAAAAATGGACCGATTTCGCTTTAGGCGGATTTATTTTCGGTCTCGGACTTCACACTTACATCTCCTTTAGGATTGCTCCGGCAATTTTGATTGTAGCGCTTATAGCTTTGATTATAAATCGGCGTCATTTTTTGCAAGAATACTGGAAAAATATTTTGTTTTTCTTTTTTTTCTTTCTAATATCTTCCGCTCCAATGCTTTATACTTTTTTTATTTCCCATCCAGAATATTTAGAATCTCGATCTGCTAGTATTTCCGTTTTTTCCTTAGAAGCTAATGGCGGACATCCTATTAAGTCATTTTTAAAAAGTTTTTCTTTGAGCCTTTTAAAATATAATTTTTGGGGAGATCAAAATTGGCGCCATAATTTCCCGCCCTATCCCCTTTTGGATCCTATTACAGGAATAGCCTTTATGTTTGGTCTAATTTATGTTATTTGGAAATTTTTCCATTTAGCAACACTTAGATTTTTCAAAAAAATCCACGATGAAAAAATTAAGAATTATCTAATTTTATTAGCTTCTTTCTTTTTTATGCTAGCGCCTGAATTTTTAACCGCCGAAGGTAATCCGCATGCTCTCCGCGCCATTGGAACACTTCCTTTTGTTTTTATTTTTTCCGCCCTAACTTTCAATTATTTATTGGAATATGTGGAAAAATTATTTCCTAATTTTAAAAAAATTATTTATTTTCTTTTTATTTTAATCTTTGCTTTTATAGGAATCTTCAATAGCGTTAAATATCATCTTGTTTGGGCAAAAAAACCACAGACAGCGGAAGCTTTTGAAAAAATAATTATTGATATTGAAAAATACATTCAAACAATATCCCCAGAAAAAGAAATTTTTTTACTAGCTGGAAATATGCAAAGAGTTCCGTTAAAGTTTTTTAATTGGAAAAATCAAAATTTTCACAATCTCCATCCAACAGAAATTGATAATATTTCTCCAAATGATCACGCTGATTTTGTTATAATTTTTATGGATTATTATAAGGATGACATTATAAAAAATATCAATTTACGATTTCCAAGAATGCAACTGGAAGAAAAAAAGGGTAATTTTGGACAAGTTTTTTATATTTTAAAATAACTATTTTAATTGTCATTTTTGCCCACGCTAAATGATAATAAATCTTATGAAAAAATTCATCGAAAAGCATTATAAAAAAATAATTTTTTTAATTTTAACTTTTATAGCTGTTGTTTCTTTGCTTAACTCTGCCCAAGACAGCGCCAACTTTGACGAAAAAGCCCACATTCCAGCCGGCTATTCTTATGTAACTTTTCATGATATGCGCCTCAATCCGGAACATCCACCTCTACTTAAAGATTTTTCTGGGCTAATGCTTTTACCGATGGATTTAAAATTTGACATCACAAAAAAATTCTGGACCACTGATATCAATGGTCAATGGGACGCTGGGGATAATTTACTTTGGCGAGAAGGAAATAATGCTAATCGAATAATCTTTTGGGCGCGTTTTCCTTTTGTCCTCCTATCTTTGATTTTAGGTTGGTTTATTTTCAAATGGACCAGAGAATTGGCCGGTCTTTGGGCTGGACTTTTTGCACTTTTGCTTTATGCTTTTGATCCTAATATTCTCGGCCATAATCATTTCGTCACAACCGATCTTGGCATCGCCGCTTTTATGACTTTTTCTTTTTATTATTTCTTGCGCTTTATAAAAGAACCGACTTGGAAAAATGTTATTATCGGTGGAATATTTTTGGGACTAATGCAACTAGCTAAATTTTCTTCCATTATCGTTTTTCCAATTTTCGGTTTAGTTCTTTTAATTTATCCTCTAACAAAAATAGATCGCCACAAAAATGAAACTAGTTGGAAATTTAGATTTAAAAATTTAGGAGAATATTTAGGCAAAGGAATAATTGCTTTCATCCTTTCTTTCATTATTGTCTGGGCAGTTTATCTTCCAAATATTTACAAAATGCCTGCTCAAAATCTGTCCGATACGATTGAATTTTATTTCCCAATCAATGATCCTTCTCCTTCTGCCGTAGCCGTTAATAAAACCGCTAACATTCTTAACAAAAATTTAGCTACTCGCCCGCTAGCCGAATATCTTCTAGGTATGGCTATGGTCTTTAAGCGCGTAGATGGAGGAAACGGCGCTTATTTTATAGGCCAAGTTTCTAGTTCAGCTTTCTGGGCCTATTTTCCAACAGTTTTTATTCTCAAAGAACCACTTCAAAATTTGTTTTTTATACTTTTGGCTTTGACAATTGCTTTTTCAATTTTGATAAAATCAGTTTATCAGAAATTTTTCCAAAAAATATCTCCCAATCAAAATTTGATTTCTTTTATCCGTCATAATATCGTGAGTCTTTCCCTCTTATCTTTTATCTTTCTTTATGCTTTTGTAAGTATCACCGGCAATCTCAACATCGGCTTTCGCCATCTTTTTCCAATTTTGCCATTTATTTATATCCTTACCGCCAAAACAATTTTCAATTTTCTAAAAAAATTAGAAAAAAATACTCGGCTAATTTGGAAAGTTATTTTGGTGTTTATGTCCCTAGCTTTAGTTTTGGAAACACTCGGCGCGTATCCATATTATATGTCTTATTTCAACCAATTGGCTGGCGGACCAAAAAACGGCTACCGCTATGTAACCGATTCTAATGCTGATTGGGGTCAAGATCTAAAAAGACTAAAGATATTTGTTGACCGCTATAATTGGTGCCCAGAAAATTCTCTCGATTCTTTTTGTGAAATTTATAATCCCCAACTCCCTCCGATGGATAAAATCCGTCTTAACTATTTTGGAGGGGTAGATATTAAATATTATTTCAAAAATCAAGCTATCGACTGGTGGGATTCACGCCGTCCAATTGAAAGTGGCTGGTATGCTATTTCCACCAATTATCTAATGGGTAGTATTTATGACACCACCAAAAAAGACAGCGAGTCATATCGCTGGACGAAAGATTTAAAACCTTTTGCTCAAGTTGGAACAGCAATTTTTCTTTATTATGTAACGCCCCAACAAGCAGAAAAAATAAACTCGCAAATATGATAACCTTCTATTTTAATTATCTTTAGTTTTTATTTCTTCTATATTTTTAGTTGATTGAGAAATTGTACCATCACGAAATTTGTAATAGATTTTATTGTCTATTCGTAAATCAATATACTCCAAATCTTGGCGTTGATTTTTTTCAATTTTATTTTCCAAAACGACTTTCAACATTTCCACTTCTTTTTCCAAGGCAATGCCCTGATTGAAATATATTTCCCAACCTTCTTCGGTTTTAATTCGAATGTCTTTGGAGATAAAACTTTTCGCTTTGAAATTATTTTCTATTTTCAAGCCAATTTCTTCTAACTTAACTTTAATTTCAAGAACATATTCCAAGTAAGGCTGATCCAAAACAAACTCTCCTAAATTTATCCCTTTCGAATTTTCGTCGGTCAAGATGATAAAATTATTAGCGCTATCATTTTGATTCAAATTGATTTCCTCATAAGCCTCCCTATTCTCATCCAGCATAAAACATTTATCACCCCCACAAAAAATCAATTGTGGTTTTCGCTCAAAAATTATAATTTCCAATTTATTCGGAAATTTTCTTTTTGTTTCAACATTTCTTATTATCTTGAAACTTTCCAATAAATCTTTTTTGATTTTTCCCGTTCTGGCCAAAAGTAAATTATTTTTCTTTATAATGCCTAAATATTCTCCATAAATTTTCGAATTGATATTTTCCAATACCGCTTCTCGGCTGATTTTTTCATTGCCAACAATATCGACTGTGGTTATTTCTAAAAATTCGGAAAAAAACAAAGCATAAAAAGAGACTGCGAAAAAAGCAAGCGCGCTGATAAAAAAAAGAAAGCGCGCAAAAGAAAATTTTCGGCGAATTTTATTTTTGTTTAAATTTTGTCTTTTTGGACTAAGCATTTACCCTATGGAGTAATTCACTTTAAGCTTAACAGCTAATTGTAAACTACTATTTTATTTTTATATTTAAAAATTTAAATTCTGTACTCCATAGGGTGAACTCTATGAAGTAATTTCCAGCGCTAAATTTTCCATAACTAACCTAGAATTAGAATTGGTTTCTTTAATTATTTTTAAGCTTTTTTCAATTTCCAAAATGAGCTTCAGCGCTTTTTTTCGATCAAGCTGAAAAAATTCATTGTTACCAAAAATATTTTCCCGTAAAAGGACTACCCAAAAATTAAGCTCCTCAACTAGCGTCGAAGTATCCTTGCTCAATTCTTCGCAAAAATAAAATTTCTCGCTTAAATTTTCTTCTAACATTTTTTTCAAATCTTTTTGGGCTTTGATTCTTTTTTCCATTTCTTCTTTTTCTTTTGTAAAATTTATCGCCAGTCCCGGTCGATTAAGCGCCCAGAATTCCAAGTTTTTTGCCTCGTTTTCATTTTTCAATATTTCTACAATTTCTTTTTTCTTCGCTAAACCAAATTTTTTAATGACGCATCTGGATTTGACGGTCGGAATAATTTTGTCAACATTTTCCGTTATCAATATTATCACAGTTTTTTGGGGCGGTTCTTCCAATGTTTTGAGCAAAGCGTTTTGTGAAGCGTTAGTTAATTTTTCTGCCTCATCTATTATTGCAACTTTGTATTTTCCAAAATAAGCCGACAAACTTAGTGCCTGTTGCAATTCTCTGATTTTTTCTATTTTTATATCTTTCTTTTTTATTTTTCCGTCTTTTTCCCCCGTTTCTGGAGAAATTATAATTATATCTGGATTGATTTTTTTATCCAGCTCGCCCGTAACTTTTTTAGCAAATTCTAAAGCTAAACTAAATTTTCCCAGATGCGCCGGCCCACAAAAAAGATAAGCTTGAGAAATTTTATCCTTCTCAATACTTCTGTCTAAATAATTTATTATTTTTTGGTGACCGATTATTCGCATTCGCAAATTTACAATTTTCAATTTTCAATCAATTTACAATTTTCAATTTTTTAATTTGAAAATTATATAATTGAAAATTCATTGAAAATTGATCATTGATTATTGAAAATTATTTATAACCCTACTAATAAATTCTCTCATCTCTCTAATAAATTTTTCTTTCGAAAATTTTTCTACACTTTGCTTAATATATTCCCTATCGTATTTTTCTTCTTTTTCGATAAATCTTCTTACTCCGTCAGCGATTATTTCCGCCGTAGAGGTCGTAAAAAATTCTCCTGTCTTGCCTTCTTCTACTATCTCTACTATTCCCCCATCTTTTATCGCAATTACCGGCACGCCGTACATCATTGCTTCGGAAGGAGCGATGCCGAAATCATCCACACCCGGAAAAATAAAAGCTCGGGCGTTTTTATATATTTCTGGCAACTTTTCATCTTTTTGATAACCTAAAAATTTTATATTACTCTTCGCGATTTTTTTAAGCCTTTTTTCTTCCTTGCCAGTGCCCACAATAATAAGTGGCAATTCCAATTTATTAAACGCTTCAATCGCCTTATCTATTTTCTTGTACGCGCTAAGCCTTGAAACTATCAGAAAGTATTTAGTATTTTTTTTGTTATTTGAAAATTGATCATTGGAAATTGATTGGAAATTGGAAATTGGAAATTGGAAATTGTTATCTACTGGTGGGTATATTACCTCGCTTTCTTTCCGATAATATTTTTTTATTCTACTTTGCGTATATTTAGAATTAGCAATCAAATAATCCGGCCGATCACAAGCTAACTTATCCCACAATCGAAAATAACTTAAGATTGGACGAATTAAAAATCCCCACTTTTCTTTTCTTTCATCGCGCAAATATTTTTCATTATAATCCCAAACAAAACGCATCGGCGAATGAATGTACGCAATATGAATCGTATCAAGTCTTGTGACTATTCCTTTTGACCAAGCGCCGGAAGAAGAAATTACCAAATCAAATTCGCGCAAATCAAAAGATTCCGGTGCAGTCGGCAAAAAAAACAAAAAATATTTGATCCTCCGGCGAAAAAATTTTGGCAGTTTTTGAAGGAATGAAGTCCTGATTTCTCGATTCTCGAATTTGCCTCTCATCTTTTCTTTGTCATAAAGCAAAGTATAAATCGGCGCAGTCGGAAACATTTCCGCCAACACTTCCAAAACCTTTTCCGCTCCGCCATATTGATTCAAAAAATCATGCACGAGAGCAACTTTTATTTGATTATTTTCCATAATATTCGTATATTCGCCTGCCAGTAGGCAGGTACTTAATTCGTAATTAGTAAAGTAGCAATTTCCTCCGCGCATTTTTTCCAACTGAATCTTTTCACATTTTCATTTCCTTTCTTTATTATATCATTTCTAAAGCTTTCGTCGCTAATTATTTTATAAGTAGAATCGGCAATGCTCATCGGTTCAGATGGTGTTACATAGGCCACGCTGTCTCCGCCAACTTCCGGAAAGGAAGAAGTGTTGGAAGTGACTACAGGAACACTCACGCTTTGCGCTTCTAAAATTGGCAGTCCGAAACCCTCATAGAAAGTGGGGAATAAAAATACATCAGCGTTTTTTATCAATCCAAATTTATCCTCATCACTCACGAACCCAGGCATAATTATTTCCTCTTTATACTTACTGCCCGCTATTTTATATTTTATACTTTCATAACCATACCCAGGCAAACCGGCCAACACCAAGCTATGCGGAATATTATATTTTTCCTTCAAAATTTCAAAAGCGCTAATTATCCCTGCGATATTTTTTCTTTTTTCCAATCTGCCAATAAATAATAAGTATGGTAGGGTGTCATTGCGAGGGAGCTTAGCGACCGTGGCAATCTCTTTTTTATTAAGTTTATATGAATTATTCAGAGATTGCTTCGCGGAGTTTATCCCGCTCACAGCGGGGCTCGCAATGACAGTAGATACTCCTTCATATATAACCTCTATTTTGTTTTCCGGAATTTTATATAATTCTATCAAATCTTTTTTGGTATTTTTGGAAACTGCAATTATTTTTTTAGCCCATCGGCAGGATAATTTTATCGAGTAGCGCATATAAATTCTTTCCCAAAAAGAATAAGCCTCTGGCATAATTTCAAATTCCAATCCATGCACCACCACAAAAGTTTTCTTAGGCCCGCCTGCATCGCTATGCGTATTATAATCAGTTTTAATGCCTAATTTTTTTAATATTTTTTGAATAAATAATGCCAAAGAAAAAAGCGAAACATTGTGGGCAGGATGAATAAACGGCGCAACATGCGCTGGAATAAAAAGAACATCAACAGGATGAAGAAACATTTCCAGAGAAAGTCCAAATTGCGTCCAAAATCTCGGCCATTTCAAAACTTTTATTTTCCAGTTCGCTGGCAATCCGGCCTTATCGGCGGACAAGTTAAAATCTATTTTTTGATTTTTTCTTAAATACAAAACAACCTGCACCGTAGAGACGAGGCACTGCCTCGTCTCTACGAGGTGTTTTATAACTTGATAAGAATATTCCTCAATTCCCGTTCTTTGTTTGAAAAAAGCTCGAGAACCATCAATACCAATTTGCATGAAATTTTCAATTTACAATTTTCAATTTACAATCAATTTACAATTTTCAATTTGAAAATTATATAATTGAAAATTCATTGAAAATTGATCATTGATTATTGAAAATTATTTAGAAAGCATTATCGTCCTCTTATACAATTCTAAATTTTCCAGTGCGATGCCGATGCCTTTGATCACACAAAACAAAGGGTCATCGGCCGTATAACTTGGCACTCCAATAGTTTTAGTAATTAGTTGATCAAGATTTTTTATCAACGCTCCTCCGCCGGAAAGCACCATACCTTTATCCATAATATCCGCTGACAATTCCGGTGGGGTTTCTTGTAAAACTTTTTTGATGGCATTGATCACTTCACGCAGTTCATCCTGAATAGCTTCCGTCACTTCGTTGGAAGAAATTTTTATCGATTTTGGTAGTCCCCCCGTCAAATCTCTTCCTCGCACATCCGCATATTCCTCTTTCACTTGAGGCATCGCTGAACCAATTTTTATTTTTATTTCTTCCGCTGTCCGATCCCCGATCGCCAAACTATGTTTTCTTTTTATATAATCCGCAATAGCCTGATCAAACTTATTTCCTCCCACTCGCGCACTGGTAGCGCAAACCACTCCACCCAAAGAAATGACTGCCACTTCCGAAGTTCCTCCACCAATATTGATTATCATATTTCCAGAAGCGCTAGAAATTGGAATGCCCGCTCCAATTGCCGCTAACATTGGTTCCTTAACAACATAAGCCACTTTTGCTCCGGCACGAATAGCTGCATCGATTACCGCCCGTCTTTCAGTAGAAGTTACCCCGACCGGAATCGAGATCATCACTTCCGGACGAACCAGTCGAAATCTTCCGCTCACTTTATTGATAAAATATTTCAGCATAGCTTCGGTAATTTTATAATCCGCAATCACGCCGTCTTTCATTGGACGACTAGCTTGAATCGTGTCCGGTGTTCGCCCAAGCATTTCTTTCGCTTCAATGCCTACTGCTAAAACTTTATTTTCCAAAACCGAAACCGCCACCACACTTGGCTCATTAGCAACAATCCCCTTGCCTGGCACAAAGACTAAAGTATTAGCCGTTCCTAAATCAATTCCGATTTTTCGTACAAACATGCCGATTTTGTCCGCGAAGTATGAGCGGGAACAAAATCGAGCATCCCGCACCAATTCGCAGTATTAAATTTATAATTATTATTAAACTAAGCCGTAGGCGATTCCGCGAATAAATCTATCCGCTACCTAAAATCTATTTTCGGAATTGGTGCTGGGATAGCATATTCTCATCATTTCCTAAATTCAGAAACTCTGAATTTACCATTTATTTTTTTCTTTTTTCTATTCATTATCTTTTCGTATTTTTTCCAGAAAATCTCGTCGAATTCTTTTTTTGTTATATTTTTACTAATAAGATTTCCTATTATCAGATTGAAAATATCTACATTCTCTTCTATAAAATCGTTTTTTGATTTTCCTTTGGTCACAACTTCCGCCAATTCTCCCAACTCTTCAATCATCAAATTCAATCTAAAAGTCATGTCTTCATTATTCGTTCCTTTCATTTTAAATTTCTTATGAAATTTTTCAATCGCTTCGTAATACTTTTCCATTTATTTTAATTTAATATATTTTCCTGCTAAATAATTTTTAATAGATTCTTTGGTTGGCTGAACAATCTTTTTTGGTAAATTATCCAAAGAAAACCATCTGATTTCATCGCATTTTTCCGGTTCCAAATTTTTCGGTACACCCTTTTTTATCTTCCCTAAATAATTCAATCCTATCCAGTGTTGCCGATCCTTTTTAATTATATGATCAGTGTGTGGAAAATAACCAACAATTTCTACTTCTATTCCAAGCTCTTCTTTCGTTTCTCTTATTACAGTTTTTTCAGCTTTTTCCCAATACTCGATAATCCCACCAGTTTTTTCCCACCAGCCTATTTCATTTCTAGACTTCTTTCCTCTTTTTTTAAGAAGTATTTCTCTTTTATTATTAATAATCATTATTCCGCATCCAGCTCCAATATAATCCTTTCCTGGTTTTAGTTTATTTTTCATATCCTAATTACTAATAACTATTTACTATTTACTCTTTTTATCTGTGCTCCTAATTTCTGCAATCTTTCTTCAATTTTTTCATATCCCCGATCAACTTGATAAATATCATTAATTATTGTTTTTCCTTTGGCCAAAAGTCCGGCGATAATGAGAGTAGCACCGGCGCGAAGGTCAAAACTGGTGATAGTTTTTCCAGTTAATTTTGTTGGTCCTTTTATCATTACTCGGTGCGGATCAAGAATTTTAGCTTCCGCGCCCATTCTTTGGAGTTCTCCAATATAATTAAATCTATTTTCATAAAGCGAATCATGGATTAGTGTTTCACCTATTGCTTGCGTCGCTAGCACACCAAAAGGAGCCTGCACATCCGATGGCACACCAGGATAAGTCCGCGTGTCTATTTTAGAAACCGCTAAAAGTTTTTTTGCCGGAATAACTTGAATGGAATTTTTAGAAATTTTAAAATTCGCGCCAAATTCACAAAGTTTTTCCAAAACTAAATCCAGATGGTCTTCGCGAGTATTATTAATTATTATCGAACTTCCAGTAGCTACTGCCATAATTAAAAATGTCGCCACTTCATTAGCATCAGGAATAATCTTATGACGCGCTCCTCGCAAATTTTTTGAGCCAGTTATTTCCAAAGCATGCGTTCCAAGACCCTTAATTTTAGCACCTAGGGAAACTAGGAATCTGCCTAAATCTTCCACATGCGGTTCGCAAGCTGAAATTTTTATAATTGTTTTTTTAGGAATTGCCGAAGCTAGCATCATTACATTTTCCGTCGCCGTCACAGAAAGTTCTCTTAGCACAACCTTAGTGGCTTTTCTTTTTTTAGAAATTACATTATAGAATTTTTCATTTTGTGAAATTTCAATTCCCATTTTTCGCATCGCTTCAAAATGCGTGCCCAGTGGTCGCTTGCCAATAACACATCCCCCTGGGTGATACAATTTGAAATTATCAAATCTGGCGGACAAAGAACCAAGCAACAAAATTGATGAACGAAGTTTTTTTATTTTTTCCACATCCATTTTCGCCGGATTTATTTTTTCATTGCACACAGAAATTTTTCTTTTTCCCAGCCATTTTATTTTTGCCCCCATACTTTCCAAAATTTCAATCATACGAAAAACATCTTCAATCAAAGGAAGGTTGTCCAAAATACATTCTTTTTTAGTCAAAATTGTCGCCGCTAAAATTGGCGTAGTAGCATTTTTTGACCCCCGCACATCAATTGTCCCAGAAAGCTTTTTCCCGCCAATTATTTCAAAATGTTGCATATTTTAAGCTTATTTTTATAAAAAATTACTACATCCACTATATATTAAAGTAGCAATAAAATCAAATAAAAAAAACCTTACATAATTACAAAATTTTACAAAAGTACAAAAGTACAAAAAATAGATAAATTTTGTAAATTTGTATTTTTGTATTTATTTGTACTTTTGTAGGGATCTAAAAATAATCATCGTATCCTTTCGACCAACTCACAACTGTATCGGCATAAGCTTCACATTTGTTATTCCAATATTGCGAACTTGGTCCTCCACAATAATAAACTTTGGCAGCATAATGCTCTTTACTTTTATTATCCGCTCCAGCTTTTTTCAATTTAAGCGCCATTCCCATCACACCATCTTCCAACCTCCACGGATTAGCTGGCTTGTTTCCAGTTATTGAAGCAATACTTGATTTGTAGCCCAGCCAAGTACTTGGCATAAATTGAGCGATTCCCATTGCTCCGCCATAACCATATCCCGGCCAACAAGAAAGTTTTTTATCATTTTTTCCATAGCCAAGCTCATCCATTAATTTTAGAAATTCTGTTTTATCCGCTTCTTTCATATGTTTCTTGACTGGATTAGATCCTTTGTCATAATAGCATCCACCAGTGAATCTTCCTAAATCAGTTTCTTTATCCAGCATGGCAAACAAAAATTCTTTCCGTACTCCGGTTTTTTTGTCCGCATATTTTACCGCGTCAACAAGATCATCCATACTGTATGAGCTACCCAAAAAACTGGACAAGGTACTTCTTAATTTAGCCATTTTGGCCTGAAGCTGACTGATAGTAAGCTTAGTTTCATTTATATCCGAGACGATAGCGTTTTTTTGAGACTGTTTTTCCGCCAACAATTCTTCATGCTCTTCCTTTTTTTCTGCTAATTCTTTTTTAACAGTTTCCGCATAATCTTTGTCTTTCTTTATTTCTTCAAAAATTACCAGTAGTTTTTCTTTGGCATTTAGCACTTGATCAAAATTCTGAAAATATTCGCCGAAGTTTTGATTGGTAAAACCTAGCCCTCCAAAAACCTCCTGATCGCTGAAATACATTTCTTGCGCATAGGCAGTTAAGATTTTTTTATTCAATTCTATTTTATTTTTTAAATTTTCCAGCTCCTGCTCTTTTCTGGAAATTTCCGTTTCAGTTTTATTCAAAAGACTGGCCGTGGTGTTGATTTGACTTTGCGTAACAGAAAGATTAGCCTGACTTTGTTGCAATTCTTTTTGTTCCTTTTCCAGCTCCGCTTCAGTTTTTTCCAATTTTTTTTGCGCATTAGTAATATCCTCGTCTGAATAAACTTTTTGAGAGAAACTACCAAAACCAACTGCCAGAAAAAAAACTGCCAGAAAAATAAAAACTATCTTCCGCCTAAATAATATCTTCATAGTTATATTGTAGCAAATTATTGACAAAAACAAAACTGCCCCGCCAAGGCGGGACAGTTTTTCCAGTATTTCACAAAAATCACTATTCTTTTTTAGCTTCCCCCTTCTTTTCCTCTTCTCCCTCTGGAGTTTTTTCTTCTTTGATTATTCCTTCAACTTTTGTCACATCTTCTTCCACTTTTTCTGAAAGCTGTTCTAGTTCCTCATCGCTTCGAGGAGGAGAAACAAGCGCCACTACAGTTTCTGGATCAAGTTCAATCTTTATTTTTGGAGAAATTTCAAGATCTTTGATACAAATATGATCTTCAAAAGTCTTCAAGCTTGATATATCCACGGTAATTTCTGAAGGCAAATCGGCCGGCAAGCATTTGACTGTAATTTCGTCTAAACTTTTCACCAACACTCCGTATAATTCCTTTACCGCTGGAGCTTCTCCAATATAATTTAGTTCCACTGCTTTTTCAATTTCTTCATCCATTCTAACTTGAAAGAAATCAGCATGAATAAATTTTCCCGTTACAGGATCTTTTTGAATTTCATAAATAATAACATTGCGCTTGTCTTTTTCATCAATATCCAATTCGATTATAGTACTCTCTCCAGCTTTCTTGAGTAATCTGGAAAAATCCAGCGCCCTGATCCAAAGACTTTTGGATTCTATTTTTTTTCCATAAACTACTGCTGGAACCAATCCTTCTTTTTTTCCTTTTTTGGTTTTTTTCCCAAAAACCTCTCGAATTTTTGCTGACAATTTCACTTTATCCATATTTTTGCCGCCCTACCTAAGATTTACGAACTACGAAATTACCTAAATACGAAAAAATAAACTCTTTTTTTCGTACTTTCGTATTTCGTATTAATTTCGTAGTTCGTAAAATCCGCTCTCAGGCGAAATAAAAAATTAAAAAAGCTAAACGCTTTATCTCTAAGATTCTAGCAATAAAATAAAAATTCGTCAATTACTTATATTTATTTTTGGCTTAAATAAAGCCAAATTATCTAAATCAAACTTTATCGATAAAGTTTCTAAGGCTTTTTCTCTCTCCTATTTGTCAAATTCTGGCATATGCAATATTTTGACGACTTTTATTTTTTATTCATCATTATAAAAAATAAGAAAAAAAAATTAAGTCTTAATTCTCCTTATGTACACGCTTTGGACAAGCCCGATAGCAGAGAGCATTACCACCATTGAGCTTCCGCCATAACTTAGAAATGGCAACGGCACACCCGCTACGGGCATCACCCCAATATTCATTCCAACATTAATGAAAAATTGAAAAAATAAAATCGTCAAAATTCCTAATGTAATTAAATACCCAAAATTATCCCGCGCCAATTTTGCGGTTTCTTTTATCCGCCAAAAAATAATACCAAAAATAATAAAAATTGCTAGTGCTCCCAATAGTCCCAACTCTTCCGTAATTACAGAAAAAATAAAATCAGTGTGTTTTTCCGGCAAAAAATTTAATTGAGACTGCGAACCATGACCCAAGCCTTTGCCAAAAATTCCGCCAGAGCCAACTGCAATAGTTGCTTGAATCACATTATATCCGCTTCCCATCGGATCATGCTGGGGTTTTACAAAATTTATTATTCTATTCTTCTGATAATCTTTTAAAAAAAACCAGCTAGATGATGTTGCCAAAATTCCAACAATTACAAGTAACGCCAGATTTTTTTTGTTTAATCCTGAAGCCAAAAGAAGCACCAGCCAACCTGATAAAATAACGGATGACGAACCCAGATCTGGTTGTTTCAAAATGAGAAAAACCGGAATAAAAATAAGCACAATCGAAGCACTTATGCGGATGATTATACTCAATTGGGTTTTTTTCTTACTTAAAAAGCTAGCTAAAAAAATTATGATGATGATTTTAGCAATTTCTACTGGCTGAACATTAAAGAAAAAAAACTCCAGCCAACCCGTGTTGCCTTTGACAGTTTTGCCTAAAAAAATAACCGCCACTAAAATCAAAAGCATCAAAAAATATAATTTGGTGCTGTGATAATTGAGCAATCGATAATCAAAAAAAGACAAAAAAAACATCGCCAATATTCCAATGATAATTGAAATTGATTGTTTTTGAAAATTACTTGCATTAAAAACTGATCCCGAAAAAGAAATACTATAGATAATAAGCATGCTTATAAGCAAAAGCAAGCTCACAGAAATTATCAAAACCCAATCTAATTTCAACAACTTATTCATTATGATAAAATCTTTTTAGAAAAGAATCGGAATTAAAAATATTCACCTCCGCTTGAGCTTCCATCGCGCTCACTGCGCCAGGAAAATTACTTGGCCAGAGAACTTTGAAATCTCTGTCTTCGCCGGATTTAATAGTTTTCATTTCTGTAGAATTAAGCGCCAAAATATTACCCGTAGAATCTTTTAGTATCACTTGAATTTTTATGCTTTCAAAATCATACGGACTGCGATTTCTCAATAATCCTTGAGCGCTAGCAAAGCCCACTCCGCCAGAAATTTCGCTATAATTTTTGTTGATGATTTGAATATCCGGCCTTTCGTAATAATCTTCAAATTTCACCCATTCAGAACTAACAATCTTGAATTCGCTCGAAGCTGGATTGACTGGAGAATCTAAATTATTTTCCACTATATATTTTTCTTCTCCCGGCAAAATAAAACCCTTATTATTTTTAGAAGCAATAATATTACCGGAAGAATCCTTAAAATTTATTTCATAAGAAAAATTTTTATTGCCAAAAACAGCGTTCGGATTGGAAATCTTGGCATAAAAATCATATTTATCATTAATTCCTGAAGGGATAACCCCAATTTTTTCAATAATCAGATCTTGTGCTTTTATCTCATCGCATTCTTTTTGGCAAACTCCTCCGCAATCTATGCCTTTTTCATTTTGATTTTTAATTTTGTCAAAACAATTTTCTTCTGGTTTGAAAATAAAATACAAACCAAAAATAATTAACAAAAAAATTGCCACATAAATTGCAACTATACTATATTTTTTTAACTCGGTATCCATAGTGTAATTCTAGCATAAATTTACGAACTACAAAATAGCTTAAATATGGAATACTCCTATTTCTATTATTTTTCGTACTTTGGTATTTCGCTTATTTCGTATTTCGTAATAAACAAAAAGAGCATTATTCTGGCGGCGGCTTACTCTTCCCCGATAAATCGGGGTACCATCAGCGCTGAAGTGCTTAACTGCTCTGTTCGGAATGGAAAGAGGTGTAACCACTTCGCAAAAGCCACCAAAATAATGCTCTCTTTTTTATTCACATGCTTTAAAAAGCCTTAATTACCGGAGAAAAAAATAGAAAAAATACTACGGTCGTCATTATAAGGGTAAAAAATGTAAAAATAAACTTCAAACTTTTCTTATAATTTTCCATAAATACAATAATTTAGTAATTTCTAACTGCTAACTACAAGTCGCTGATTTACGCTGACTTTACGCGGATTTTCGCCGACATTTTTATATGTCCGCGTTTATCCGCGTCCAATCCGCGTTAATTTGCGACTGATTAAGAGAGATAATGTTCAATTTATTAGTATCTCTCGACTGAACGGATTACTCCGCTTTCATCTGAGACCTATCAAGCTAGTCATCTTCTAGCAAATCGTCCCGACTTACGTCGGGAATTGCCTAATCTTGAGGTGGGCTTCCCGCTTATATGCTTTCAGCGGTTATCCCGTCCAAACGTAGCTACCCAGCAGTGCTCCTGGCGGAACAGCTGGTACACCAGAGGTTTGTTCTTTCCGGTCCTCTCGTCACATATTCCCCTATTTCTAGGAGTGCAGACTATATCTTCATCCCCGATTCAATCGGGGAGCCGACATATTATAGTGATATATTTCCAAATTCTATCAATCACTATCTTTCCACCAATGAGGCAGAAAAGTCGTTACGGGGTTAATTCTAAAACTTTCAACAATTCTTCTTTAGTTTTTTTTCTTTTAGTAACATAATTTTCTGATTGAATCAAAATAATATTATCCACTAAAATTCTATAATCTTTTTCAGATATTTTTTTCTTTTGAAGAATTTTTGCCGATTTTAGCAATATCTTTGTTTGGATTTTTTTGAATTTAATATAAGGTTTAAGCAGTTTCAATATTCTTTCCACTTGCTTATAACCGTTAATTCGCAATTCCGTAATATTATCATTACGCCTGCTTATATATCCAATTCTAAATTTTCTCTTCATCCAAAACAGAGTTTTTTCATGGCGAGAATCCTGATACATACAAATTGTAAGCATGAAACGAAACCTTCCATTATCGTTTCTTCTTTTTATTTGCATCATCAAACTTCCATCACCATCTAAAAAACCAGCAATATAAGCTAAATCAGTTTTAGAACAACTTCCCACGGTATTACCTTAAAAAATTATTATGGTCCTCAACCTAATTATACTACAAAAACAAAGAACCGCAATGTTTTTGATTCATTAAACCAAAATAATTATGAAGGTTTCACCGTTATTAGTCGGATTGTCAATCCCGCTTACGCGGGAAAGTAGCAATTTCTTACTAAGAAAGAGTCCTCTCAAGCAATAACGCCTACAGCAGATAGGAGACCAACCTGTCTCACGACGGTTTGAACCCAGCTCGCGTACCGCTTTAATTGGCGAACAGCCAAACCCTTGGGACCTTCTCCAGCCCCAGGATGCGATGAGCCGACATCGAGGTGCCAAACCCCTCCGTCGATATGGACTCTTGGGAGGGATCAGCCTGTTATCCCCGGGGTAACTTTTATCTGATGATCTTCTGCGCATCTATATGCGACAGTCGGTTCACTAACTTCTACTTTCGTAACTGATCGACTAATGAGTCTTGCAGTAAAGCTGGCTTATGCGTTTGCACGACGAGTCCGATTTCCATCCGGACCTAGCCAACCTTTGTAAACGCCTCCGTTGCCATTTAGGAGGCGACCGCCCCAGTCAAACTACCCACCAGGCACTGTCCCCGGACTGGTATGAATAACCAAGACTTTATAATTTTTTGTGAACCGCAAATACGATAATTACAACTTCATATCTAATCCTAATAATTTTCATTATCATATTTTACGGCACAAATTATAAGTCAAAGTAACTCATAACAGCCCAGGGTTAGAATTTAAAATTATACAGAGTGGTATTACACTTTTGGCTCCATCTCGACCAGAGTCGAAATTTCACAGCCTCCCACCTATTCTAGGCAGCACGATCTCAAATTCAATACCAAGTTGTAGTAAAGCTCCACGGGGTCTTTTCGTCTTGCTGCAGGTCGACGGCATCTTTACCGCCATTGCAATTTCACCGAGCTCTTCGTTAAGACAGTTACCAAGTCGTTACGCCTTTAATGCGGGACAGAATTTCAATTCGTTTGATCGCTTTCGCGAAAATTCAGACTATATCTTCATCTTGCCAAAACACTTAGGAGTTCTGCTTTTTTATATTTCCTTTTTCCATACCCATTCATCTTATAAGCTAAATCAATAACCTCTTTAAGACCAACGGGATTGAGATGTTTCATTTGAGCTATTTTTTCACAAATTTTCGAAAAAATTTCAAAATCTGCTTTCTTGTTAGTCATCAAAGGAAATTTTCTAAAATGAGGAATGATTTTTTTCCGCAAATCACCAATGTTTCTTGTTTCATATTTATAGCATTGATCGTTTTTGCAAAAACGAATACTGCCACAATCGAAAAATTTTTGAATCATTTTCAAAATTTCCAAACTGCGCATATTTTGTCCGATTGAAAAACTCGGACGAACCTCAATTTTAGTTTTGAGCTTTTCTCGAAAGTTGAATGATACTGAAAAGCATCCTTCACCATCAATAAAGCCGGAAACATAAGAAGCAAAATCCATATGTTTTTTTGTTCGACAAGAGCTGACGTATTACCCGCGAATAAATATTGCGCGAGTCTCAGCTTTCGCTTCAGTCGTTACAGGTCTTACTATAAAATAATTATAGCAAGTTCCCACGGTATTACCATATCCATAGTTCTTTAGGATTTAGGTTTCACCGTTATTAGTCAGATTTCTAATGTCATATCGCTACAACATACAGGCAAATATCTGTCGTCATTACCTGTCAAGGAATTTCGCTACCTTAGAACGATTATAGTTATCGCTGACGTTCACTGGCGCTTCGGGGATTGGCTTGCACCGCTCCCGTTAACGTTCCAGCACTGGTCAGGCGTCAGCCCCTATACTTCCCCTTACGGGTTTGCAGAGACCTGTGTTTTTGGTAAACAGTCGCTTGATATCTTTAGCTGCGGCCCGATTTGCATCGGGCAGTCCATATCCCTAAGTTACGGACGCTATTTTGCAGAGTTCCTTAACGAAGGTTCACTCGTTCACCTTAGGCTACTCGCCCAGTCTACCTGTGTCGGTTTTAGTACGGTTCTAATATTATTAATCTTAGAAGCTTTTCTCGATACCCTGCTCATTTTTGTTCTCCCGATTTGCATCGGGATTCCAGAAATATCTTAATGTATTGCTAAACGGATTTGCCTGTTTAGCCATTTCAATATTTCTACCAAAATCCAATAATCGGCAAAAACTACTAGGATACGTCACTCCATCGAATAATATTAAAGTCACGGAATATTAACCGTGTGTCCATCGACTACGCCTTTCGGCCTCGCCTTAGGCCCGACTAACCCTGAGATGATTGACATTGCCCAGGAAACCTTAGACTTTCGGTGTCGGGGGTTCTCACCCCAATTGCGGTTACTCGTTCCAGCATTCTCACTTCCATACACTCCAGCCTCGCTCACGCTCGACCTTCAGCGCATATGGAACGCTTCCCTACCGAATTCCCTACGAATTACGAATAACTACGGTACGAATATACGAATTACGAATAATTTTTTACTCGCATTTCGCACATTCGTACATTCGTACAAATTCGTAATTCGTAGAGAATTCCCGCATCTTCGGTACTATGTTTGAGCCCCGTTGAATTTTCGGCGCAAAGTCTCTAGACTAGTGAGCTGTTACGCACTCTTTAAAGGATGGCTGCTTCTGAGCCAACCTCCTAGATGTATAAGAAACTTTACTTCCTTTACCACTTAACATAGATTTTGGGACCTTAGATTGCGATCATGGGCTTTTTCCCTTTTGTGCTCCGAGCTTAGCCCCGGAGTACTGACTGCTTGAATAATTACTTCGGAATTCGGAGTTTGGTTGAGAATCCTATGGCGAACCACGAATTCTCATTCAGTAGCTCTACCTCCAAAGCATAGTTTTCAAACGCTAGCCCTCAAGCTATTTCGGGAAGAACCAGCTATCGCCAAGCTCGATTGGAATTTCTCCTCTATTCACAAGTCATCCCCCAGTGTTGCACGGCTGGTGGGTTCGGGCCTCCTCCCGATTTTACTCGGGATTCACCCTGCTCATAAATAGCTCGCCTGGCTTCGGGTCTAGTCCATGCCATTAAGTTCGCCCGTTAAGGCTCGCTTTCACTACGACTCCGCAACATAAAGTTGCTTAGTCAACGACATAGAACTAACTCGCTGGATCGTTCTACAAAAAGCACGCCATCACCCCGCCGAGGCGGGGCTCTGACTCTTCGTTAGCATATGGTTTCAGATACTATTTCATCTCCCTCATCGGGATACTTTTCACCTTTCCCTCACGGTACTTGTTCGCTATCGATCTCATACTATATTTAGCCTTGGAGCTATAGTGGCCCCGGATTCAGACGGGATTTCACCGGTCCCGCCTTACTTGAGAATAATTTCATAAAATATATTTCATTTTCACATACAAGGCTTTCACTTTCTGTGGCCGCTCTTTCCAGAGACGTTTTGCTAATAAAATATAAATTACCCCGATTAAACGAGTACAACTATCTCGCAACACCGCATCCCGAAGGATACGGTTTAGGCTTTTCCCCGTTCGCTCGCCACTACTTGGGGAATCTCAATTGATGTCTTTTCCTCCGGCTAATAAGATGTTTCAATTCGCCGGGTACGCCATATCATCCTATGAATTCAGATGATATTAACCCATTCTTCACTTTATCCAGAAATTTTGCTATTAAAATAAACTTGCAAATTTTTAATTTAAAATTTTTAATTTTTAAACAATTTTAAATGTTTTAATTTCTAAATTTAAAAATTAGAAATTAAAATTTATTTGAAAATTGTAAATTGAAAATTGTAAATTACATTCTGAACGAAGTGAAGAATGGGTTGGGTTATCCCATTCGGAAATCTCCGGATCAAAGGTTGCTCGTCACCTCCCCGAAGCTTATCGCAGACTGCTACGCCCTTCATCGCTAGTATGAGTCAAGGCATTCACCATATGCATTATGTATTACCGCTCTTAATTTTTTGTTAGCAGTTAGCAATTACTAAATAAATATTGCTAACTTATTTAAACTTTTACTTATTGCATTTTTACCTACATACTCAACATTTCTTGCTTAAAAAATGTTGAGTGACTAATCGATAAATTCAATTTCGTTTCCGCCATCAGCTTAAAACTAAATTTACGATTAAGACCTTGCTTCACTAAATACGGCAAACTGCCGAAACTGCCAAAAGCAGAATTATTCAATGAAGCTATTTAATTGTCAAAGTTCCTTTAATGCGGAAATAATTTTATATAAAGTCTTTACATAAAATTATTTCGGCATTATTTTATTTTTATTCATATTTCGTATTTCGTACATTCGTACTAATTCGTAATTCGTAAGTAATAAAAAAAACCGCTCTTGGCGGGATTAAAACAAATTCAAAAACAAAAGTTTCACCCGCTTTTTTTATTTAAATTTATAGCTAGTTTTATCATCAAGTGCTCCTTAAGAAATTATTCTCTTTTTTGAATAATTTTTGAAGGATTATTTTGGAACTTTTTACGCCCTATCATAATAGCAAACTAAAAAAATCTGTCAAGCGCTTATGGACTTTGAAAGATTATCTTGTAAATCGCCCCTTTATTCTTAAAAATAATAGGGAATTTGAACTTTCTAGAGTATTCTTATTTCTTTTCTAAAAACCTCCCTGTCGTTTTTTATTGAAAAATCATTTTTATATTTTTTTCCAGAAACAGTCGTAACTTCCATATTATAATCGCCAGCATTAAGAATTAAAAAATATCTTCCTTTCTCATCAGTTATGGTTCGTACTTTCAGCTCACCATTTATTCTATCGGTAATTTTTATTGTTGCAAAAACTTCCGGCTTTCCCTTTTCATTAATTATCGTTGCCCATCCATCACCTCTACTTATAACATAACCAATAGCCATACTCGCCAAATAAACTCCGCAGATTCCGTAATTCAACAAGTTTTGATTTAAAATTAAGATTCCAAAACTGAAAATTACACCGCTAAACAAAAAGACATACATCAATATTTTTTTAATTTTAAATATTTTTTGGATTTTTTCATAATTTTCCTTATCTAGTTTCATTGGCACATCTTCTTTCACAATATCGTATTTTTCCACTCGGATTTTTTCTCCGTCATATTGATTAGAATAAAAAATATTGCTACCTAAGACAGATGATTTAAATTTATAACCTTCTTTTTCAATTTTTAAATAATACTCTCCGGGAGAAACCAGAAAATTATAAGCGCCTTCTTTATCAGTAATCCTAGAATCAATCTTTCTATCTTCACTATTATAGATAGAAACAGTCGCCAAAAAAATTGGTTTTCCTGAATTATCATCAAAAACCACCCCCCAATCCTTTTTGCGTTTAACAAAAAACCCGGAAATAAATGACCAAATACTTCGAAATAGCGCCCATATATAATTGAAGTTTGGTAATTGAGAAGAGATAGTTAGAGCGGAAGCAGATAAGCCAAGCGTTGAAACAACAGCCATTTTTTTCTTATTTTCTTCCACTACTATTTTAGCCTTCGCGATTCTTTCCATTGATTTATTTTTAAATTCTTTAAAAACATCCTTTTCTTTTTTATTTTTAATTTCTGTAAAATTATTTTTTAATTGAGAGTCTGTATTGGAATTATTTTTTTCCTGAAAATCATTTATTTCTTGAAAAAGGTCTGATTTTTGGAAATCATCCACCAAATTATGAAGAAAATCAACAGAAGCTTCTATATCATCACCAATAGCACAGTTAGAAGTTTTTCCCGTTTTTTCATCCGACCATTCGGAATAATCATAATCGCCTTCTCCTTTAAATCTGGCTTCGATTTTATATTCAAAATAATCATCAAGTGAACCAATATTCAAAACTATCTCGCCATCTTTGTTAATTTCCTTATTATTAAATTCCACCTTATCTTGTTTACTAGTTTGGACATTTTCAATTTTTATTTCCAAATCTATTTCTTCATTTTCATATTCATCTTCTATGTTTATTTTCAATCTCAAAGAATTACACAACCCTTCAATAGATCCTATTTCTATCAAATCTTTCGAACAAATGTCCGTTCTAATTTCAGCCTCTTGCGAATAATCTGTTTCCGCTATATCATTTCTCGCTTTAACCTTAAAAACATATTCTTGCCCGCATCTCAAATCTTCTGATGTCCAGCTATTTTCTATAATCCAACCGGAACCCTCATCAGTGGTAACATTTTTGGCATAATATTGTGTTATGGTCGAATTGGAATTTTCGCTCCAAGAAATTTCAATTTGATCATCTGATTGGCTTTCTTTTTCCGGTTTTCCTGGAATATTTAAATCATCAATGGCAAAGTTAGCTGTCACAGAAATATCGTCAGTGACATTTGTGTCAGTTCGAACAGCAGTCAAGACGTCATCGGACCAATCAACAAAGTGATAACCTTCATCAGAAAAAGCCGTAACTTCTGTGCCATCTTCGCCATATTCAATTGCTTGTAGAGTATCGCCCTCAATTGTTCCGTTAGCACCGGCGGAATAAGTAGCTGTGTAATTGTTGATTGTATATTCCGCTGTTACTGTTAAATCAGTGGTAATATTATCATAGGTAACATCCCAACCGACAAAAGCATAGCCGGTTCTTTCTGGATCAGTGGGTGAAGTGGCAGATCCACCATGATTAACTTCTTCTACTTTCAATTCAGTGGTGTCATAATCTTGGAATGTGACGGCGTGAGTATCAATCGCAAAACTAGCCATAACAGACAAATCAGCAGTAATGTTAGTATCCGTTCGGCTGGTTGTAAGCACACTATCTGACCACTCTATAAAATGATAATTAGCATTTGGAATCGCTGTTACTTCTGTTCCGTTTTCGCCATGAGCCACTGATTGCGGAGTATCGCCGTCGATTGTTCCGTTGGCACTGGCCGAATAAGTGAGGGTATAAAAAACAATTTCTTCTGTTATTTCTACATTCACCGATTCCTCCTCTAATAATACATAGCCCATCCCACCGGGATCTATCCCAAATGTCCTAATTTCAAAAATATAGGTACCGGAATTAGCTGGGTTAGTATCAATGATATTGCTATCAAAAGTAATTTCTATATTGCTACCAATAGCTACATCGCCCTCAACAGCAATCTCAATTATTCCTTCGAAAACTCTGGCATAATAACCACCAATCGGATCATACCCAATGGTTGCATTATTGCCATCGATTGTGAAACTAGTAATATTATCTCGAATATCCGCTATATCATCTAAACTAAATTCAGTTGCTGGAGCTATATTTATAACCCCTAATAGCGAAATATCTTCTTCGACGATAAAACTTATTTGCGCTTCGCCAGTAGCTTCATTTTCAATTGTATTTTCTAAAAAAACTGCTTCGTCGGTAAAAGCTTTGCTAATATTTTCATCTATCCCAATTTCAAAAAAGATCACCGTCAAAACAATAAAAATAATTATTTTTAAAAATATAGCGCTAGAATTTATTTTCATCTCATTTGACTTTACTTACTCTAAAAAAATTCCTCAATTGTAATGTTTTACTTTATTATATTACTTTTTTGTGAAAAATACAAAACATTATAGGCTCGCAAAAAATTAACCAAATAACTTCGTACTTAGATATTTTTCCCCTCGATCGGGAAAAATCATAACAATTCGACCGTTTTTTATTTTTTTAGCAATTTCAAGAGTTGCCAACATCACTGCTCCGCTCGACATTCCCGCAAAAATTCCTTCGCGCCTAGCTAACTGCCGAGCCATCGCAAAAGCTTTTTCGCTTTCCACTGTCACGAATTCATCAATCTTTTTCTCATCATACAATTTTGGCACAATCGCCTCCTCCATATTTTTGAGTCCTTGAATATAGTGGCCTTTGTGCGGATAGGCGCAAACTATTTTTATTTTGGGATTCATTTTTTTGAGATATTCTCCCACCCCCATAATTGTTCCCGAGGTTCCAATCGAAGAAACAAAATAATCTATCTTTCCATTCATATCTTGCCAAATTTCTTTGGCAGTCGCCCCGTAGTGCGCCAGCTTATTATTCTTGTTGGAAAATTGATCCGGCATAAAATATTTCTGGGGATTTTTTTTGACCATCTCGCGCGCTTTCAAAATTGCTCCGTCCGTTCCTTTTTTTGGATCAGTTAAAATTATTTTCGCTCCATAAGCTTTGATCATTTTTTGCCTTTCAACCGAAACTGCCGAGCTCATCACAATTTCCACAGAATAACCCAGAACTGTTCCAATCATCGCCAAACCAATGCCGGTATTGCCGGAAGTCGGTTCAATAATAGTTTTCTTTTTTGTCAGCTCTCCATTTTTTACCGCTTCACGAATCATCTTCAGCGCGATTCTGTCTTTGATGCTTCCGCCGGGGTTAGCCCCTTCTAACTTAGCAAAAATTTCAATTTTTTTATTTAAGCCGAAATTATTTATTCTTACCATCGGCGTATTGCCAATTTGCTCTAAAATATTTTTGTACATCATAGAATTAAATTATTTTTAAAATTAAAAAATCTCGAGTATCTCGAGAAATATTGTTTAGTTTATATTTGAAAGTTATTTCGCTAACAACAAAAATTTCTCGAACATATTTTTTCGAGACAACAGCATTTTGCCTGCATTGTTCTTTCTTGTTTTTGTTGCATATTTTTAATCTGTAATTTCTTCTTCATCGACGAGCGTATTTATCTCGTCATTAGAAATATCTGCTTCTTCATCAGCTGAAACTTCTTCCCCTTCTTCATTGGAAGCATCCGCCTCTTCTCCAGTTTCTTCTTCCTCCTCTTCAATTGGATTTTCTAATAAGTATTGCTCCGGATCATTACATTCCACTTCCTGTTCTATTTTAGTTTCTTCATCACATAATATTTCTCCGCATTCCTTTTCATTTTCTTCACAAGTCATCGGGTCACAAGTTTCATCCGTCTGGGGATCACACAATGGAATTTTTCCCGCATTTCTTTGCCTGATTTTATAATACCAAATATCGCTTTCTGGATCCCCTGTGCAAGCCTCACCTTCCACTATTGATTCTGGGTCACACTCCCAAACAAAACAAGCTTCCGTCTCCGGATCGCAATCCGCTTGAGATTCAATAATATAATCTTTCCTAATCACTATTCGCCAATAAGTCATTGCCACTGATCCAGCTAGCAAGAGGAAAAAAACTATGAAAAATATTTTACTTTTTTTATCCATTGTTTATTTTTAACTTATCCTATACCTTTATCTTACCATGCTCAAATTTTTCGTCAATTGATAATTTTTCTTATTTTATCTTCTCAATTTCTTCCAAAAGAGCTGAGAGAATTTGATCTTCCTTGACTGATTTTATCACTTTGCCTTTGACAAAAATAGCGCCCATTCCTTTTCCACCCGCCACTCCAATATCTGCTTCACGCGCTTCCCCAGGGCCATTAACTACACAACCCATCACCGCAATATGAATATCCTTGTTCATATTTTTCACCGCCTCTTCCACTTTTTTGGCTAAATTTATCAAATCAATTTGTGTTCTTCCGCAAGTTGGACAACTAGTAACTGTCACACCTTTTTTTCGTTTTTCTAAAGATTTCAAAATTTCCCAAGCCACACCAATTTCTTCTACTGGATCAGCTGTCAGAGATACTCGAAGCGTGGCGCCGATTCCGTCATAAAGCAGAATTCCCAAACCAATTGATGACATAATTGTCCCGCGAAAAATCGTTCCCGCTTCTGTCACTCCAATATGTAATGGATAATTGACTTTTTTGGAAAGCAAGCGATAAGCTTCCACTGTTCTTTTGATATCTGAAGCCTTGAGCGAAATTAAAATATCCTTAAAATTATAGCGTTCTAAAATTTTAATATGCCTCATGGCTGATTCCACCATCCCTTCGGCAGTTACTTTGTTTTTATATTTCTTAAGAATTTCTTTTTCCAATGATCCGCCGTTTATTCCAATTCGAATTGGAATTTTTTTCTTCTTGCACGCCATAACGACCGCTTTCACTTTTTCTTCTGAACCAATATTCCCAGGATTAATTCTGATTTTATCAATTCCTTGCGCCACTGCTTCCAGTGCTAATTTATAATCAAAATGAATATCCGCTACTAATGGAATATGAATTTGTTTTTTTATCTTAGAAATTGCCCTAGCCGCTTCCATATCAAGCACTGCTACACGCACAATTTCACAACCCACTTTTTCCAAAGCCAAAATTTGTTTGACTGTTGCCTTCACATCTCGCGTATCAGTATTGCACATTGACTGCACTCGCACCGGATTATTTCCGCCCAATTTATATGGTCCAACTTTCACAACACTTGAAATGTATTTTTTCATATTCTTTTGTTGTCATCCTGAACTTGCCGTGCCTCGCCGGCAGGCAGGTTTCAGGATCTCTTATTAATTATTCAGTTAAATTATTATATCAAGAAAATTAGTAAAAATAAAGGGCGGAATATCATCACTGTGATAACCGCCCCAAAAAAATAAAACTGATTAAAAAATAATCAAGTAACTTTTTTTAAAAAAGCTCTGGGACGGATTTCCTGATTATTTCCGCGTTGGGATGTCTCCCGATTTGAGAATAAAAATCATCCGCATACACCCCCTCACCGCCCTTGATTAAGCTTGCAAGATGGCTAATTTGCTCCTGATCTTTTTTTTCAATGGCGCTTGATAAAGCATCAGTTATTGAACAATTACGAACACGACATGTCATGTAGCACCTCCTGTAATAATAGTTATTTTTTAAAAAAATCATTCAGAGAGCCGAGCGTTGCGACTCCCCGCCAAAAAACTAATTTTCGTGGAATAATTCTGGAACATTTTTTTGGATGAATCTCTGCACATACTCATCCAAGCTTGTGAATTCCTCCCAAAAAAAATATCACCTTATTTCCTACTAAACCTAGCATAATGCAGGAATAATTTCAAATTAGATATCTAGTTATCCAAAGACAATAGCAAAAAGTTCTTGCTATTTATCTTAAGTCAAAAAAAACAATCCCGAAAAAATCGAGATTGTCTCTCAAGAATATGCTTGAATTAAATTGGACTTACTTATGATTTTCTGTAATTTCTTCTCGCAATTTTCTCAAAATTGCAGCTGCCTCATCGCGTCCGCCAAGACCAAAAGCTAAACCTCCGGCCAAGGCCAACATCGCCACTATTCCGATAAAAATTGTGCTCACGAGAGATGGGGCTATTCCCAACTGGATGAAAGCCGCAAAAATTCCAAAAATTACTATCGCCCATTTGGAAATTGTTGCCAAAAGCGTAGCCGACATTATTCCTGCCGCCCGTGTGCTTCCTTTGACAATACCGTAAACAAAATTTCCCAAAAGCATTACTGCTCCCAAGATAACTACGGCCACTATCACATTTGGAATGTAAAGCAGGATGCTATTTAGAAAATTAGTCACCTGATCAAGCTTCAAAATATCCGCTGCTGCCATTAGAAAAACTAGCACCAAAAACCATTTGACAAGATTGCCGAAAAAAACAGAGATAGAAAGATGAATTTCGTTTCCATAAATTCTTTCGCTTAAACCAATTTTTTCCGCCGCTTTGTCAACTCTAAGAGCTTTCATAAATTTTTCCGCTAATTTTCCAATTGATATAGCAATTATCCAACCGGCTAAAAGCACTAGCAGAGCGCCAATTAGAGCTGGAAGAAAATTAATCAACCTTTCTCCAAGTCCAATCAGAGATGTTGTGATGGCTTCTCCCCAAGTTTGTACTCCATTCATAAGTGTCCACCTCCTTCCAGTTTTTTATTTATATCTACTTCTATTATATACTATTTTAAACTTTGCCACAATTTTTTTCTCCAGCCAAACCAAAGCAATGCGATGCTTATCAAACTTAAGATTCCAAAAATTATCAACTTCCAGTTCGGGGAAAATTTTTTGATATTTTTTTCATTGACAGCTCTTATTTCAATAATACTGTTTTCAGTTTTTGATTCAGTTATTTCTATGTTTTTTTGAAAATCTTGATTTTGATATTTGAAAGTCAATGTATGTGCTCCAATTTCAATATTTCGAAAAACCACAATTCCGTCTTTGTCAGTAATTGCACTTTGTGGTTCAGAATGAATAGTCACCGGGATTCCAGAAATCGGATTATCTTGACTATCGATAATTCTAAATTTTACCTCAACAAGAATTTTTTTGTCTTTCTGTTCTTGATTTGAATTTTCTGAATTTTGATTCTCATTTTCATTCTCATTAGACATTGATTCGTTATCGCTGTTTGCAAATGAAGAATTGATTCTTTGAGTTTTGTTAGTTATAACAGAATATATTTTACTAGAATCTTCGCTGTCGTTTCTATCCTCTGAATATATTTTGAAGAAATATTTAGTTTCAGGAGTAAGATTTTTCAAAATTATTTTATGCTTTTTTTCTTTTTCATTATCACTTTTTTTGCTATCTAGATCATCCCTTGATTTTCCATATTTAACTTTGGAGTCAGCGTTATTATTAGTTTTCCAGCTAATAGTAATGGTGGTATCGGTGGCGGTATATTTTATATTACTTAAATCTAACTCATCAGTATCAGAAGAATCTTCTTCATTTTCATTGGTAGTATCAATGGCAAAACTCGCGCTCACAGAAATATCTTCTGTCACATTAGTATCCGTTCGACTGGCGGTGAGTACACTATCCGACCAAGTGGTGAAATGATAATTAGCATCTGGCACAGCCGTCACTTCTGTTCCATTTCCGCCGTGAGTAATTGTTTGTGGAGTGGTGCCAGAGATTGTTCCATTAGCGTTGGCGGAATAAGTGAGGGTGTGTTCACTTAAATTCCAAATAGCAAAAACAGTGATATTAGTAATAACTGGTGTGGCATCGGTAAATTCTGTGCCGTTGCCATCTGATTGAGTGTTCCATTCGGAAAAAGTGTAATTAGTTCGGGTTGGTGCAGTTGGCAAAGCATCGATGGTCGTATTGTAGTCAGCATTTTTAGTGGTTGGATCAGCTTCGGTGTCGCCTCCGTTTTTGTTGAAAGTGACAGTGTAATTATTGATTAAATATTGGGCCGTCACAGTTAAGTCAGTGGTAACATTATTGTAAGCAATATCCCAGCCAGTGAAAGTATAGCCAGTTCTTGTTGGATCAGCGGGTGGAGTAGCAGAGCTTCCGTGATCAACTTCTTCTACTTTTAATTCCGTAGCATCATAATCTTGGAAAGTAACAGTGTGAGTGTCAATGGCAAAACTAGCACTTACAGAAATATCTGCAGTAACATTCGTATCTGTTCTAGGATTTTGAGTTGAAGAGTCTGACCACTCGACAAAATGATAATTGTCATCTGGATCAGCGGTGACAGCACTTCCGTCAAATCCGTGAGCGACTGTTTGCGGAGTAATCCCGACAATGGCTCCGTTGGCACCGGCAGAATATGTAAGGGTGTACTGAATAATAGCTTCGTCCACCCCAATATCCCACGCACTTCCTAATGGTCTGGTATCTCCATCAATGTCATCATCAAAAGGAAAACTTCCATCTTCACTTAAATCTGTACCATTATTTATAGCAACCGTGTCAGAAGAAGAAAGATGATAACCATCTGCCTCAAATGTTACGCCAGAAGTAGCATTAGTGGTTTGAGTCCAAGCTCCATTAAAAGCCGTTGCATTATTTTGTGCTATACAATTAGTAGCGATAGATTCAGTACCACCAAAAATCAAAAAACCTGAAAGATTATTTATAGAAGTACAGTTATAACAAGTCATTTTACCGTTAAAAGCACTTAAAAACCCACAAGCATAACCTGTACTGCCACTGTCTTTAGCTAAACAATTTATAAAAAAAGCTTTGTTGCCATTTATATAAGTAACAAAACCTACAAATGAATTTGTTCCACCATTGCCTATAGCAGTACAACCAACAACAACTTGACCAGGATTTGTTTGTGTCCAAATTCCTACTCGTTGATTAGTGGTATCAGTCGTATATTTAACTGCTACATCATATATTTTTGCATTAGCTTCAGTTAGTTTAATAATAGTAGCATTTACAGTAGTTGAAGCAGATTGAAATCTAACTCCATCAGTTAATGTTCCACGACTTCCATCGGCCGCTCGAATAACTCGAAAATAATCAGTGCTTGTTGTAGCCCCAGCAAGCTCAACTGTATCAGCATATGATGATTCATCGTCATAAGCCGTGAGAACAAATCCCGCTTGTACGGCCGTGCCAGAAGCGATGGTACCTGTGATATTGGAAACCGTGAGCGACACTCCTGCGGTCACTCCCGTGATAGTGAGAATTTGTCCGCCAACACTTACAGTGGATTCATTCAATTCGCAATTATCAAAAACTGTAGTAGCAGTAACATAAAGCGTATTGCCGGAACTATCTTGATCAGTGGTCGTTATAGAAGTTAAATTGATATCCGTTAGTTGTTCCCAAACTGTCAATTCGCCAACTTGATAATCTCTGGAATCATTACCATAAGTATGCACCACATAAGCCGTCGGAAGTCGACGAGCAGAATCAGCCAAAGCAAAATTCGTAAAACTTAAAAATCCAAAACAAAGAAACAAAAACAACCAGATTTTTTTTCCAGTTAAATTTATTTTGCCTATTGATTTTGATTTTTTTTGAAAAATCATTTTCTGTTTTTTCTATCCATATTATACCAGACTTTTTCCCAAAAACAAAACGCGCTAACAATAGGACTCACGCGTTTGCAGACACCGGATGTCCCTGCCTCGCCGGCAGGCGGGTTTCGGCTGTTACGGTCGCGAGACATCCAGTGTTTAAAACAGCAAAAGCGTAAGTCCTAAATAAAATAAAAATCGCTCTGTGAGCGATTTTTATTATGATACCTCAAAAATAATTTTGCGTAATTATTAATTCTATTCTGTCACTGCAACCACAGCTTCAACTTCTTGGACTAAAGCTTCTTCATTTTGTTCATCTATTGAATCTTTAGGATAACCATTAATAAGTCTGAAAGCCCAGCCCAAAAGACTGAATCCGTCTTCATTTTCCATAATAATATTCTTGATTCTTTCTCTTTCTTGCATTAAAAGCGTCATTTGAGCAGTAACGGCTGTTTCAACTTCTCCGTCTTCTATACTGCCAGAAAGGCGGGTAAGTTTTCTAATTTGATTTTCATTATGAACAAGACTGCTTCGAAGTTGGCCAAGATTTTTGTAATCTGTTCCGATAAGAAATTTCTTAAACGCATTTTGCTGTTCAACTTCTTCAATCGCCTCAACTGTTTCATCTTGAGTTTCTTCAGTTTCTTCAGCAACCTCTTCAAGTTCTCCAGCAATTTCTTCTCTGGTTTTTTTTCTTGTTTGTTCCTGTTGTCCAACATTCGGATTATTCAGTTTATTTTCTACGGTTTTTTCTTCTCTATTTTGCTGACCTTTATTTTTTTCAACTTCCGATGCTTCTAAAAGTTCTGAAGAAATTTCATCTGTTTTTTCCTTATGAATGGAAGCATTGGTTTTTCCTTGAGTCGGCTCTTCATAATTTTTTAAATTTTTAGTTTTCTCACTTTTTGATCCTGAAGAATTGCTATTAGCATTATCATTTTTTGCCACTGCCACAAAAGAAGCAAAGCCAAATGACAACGCAAGCGCAATCACCACCAAATAGGCTGTTCTTGTTTTTTGTTTCATATTTTAAAATTAATTATTAGCTTAATTTAATTATAGCACTAATAAAAACCATTGCAAGCTAAGTTTCTAGCTTTGAAAAAGGTTACCTGAAAAATTTATTCTGGCTTATATTCTTTTATCCAAGTGGTCGAACTCGGACTAGATTGAAGATATCCGCCTTTTTCTATTATGGGTAAAAATATCTTATTCCATTTTTCCTCACTCAATGGTTCTTGCTCGCTAATTGAAGTTTTTATTTTTATCCTGTGCTGATAATTGATTTTATTTTTATTAGCTTGACCTTGAATATAATCAAATATTTTCTGATAAATTGGCGCCGTCATCCCCGAAGGCAATTCCTTATTGGAATCATTTTTTATAATGTGCGTTTCAATTGTCGGACAAGGCTTCTCTAAATAATTGATAGTTAGGACAAATTCAATATTAGGACCACCCTGACTGTCCAGCACCCATCCATTTTCCTTGGCACGAATAATATTTCTCTTTGAACCTATTTGAAAAGTTATATTTTCAAGTAAAGTTTTTTCTTCTGAAGATCGCGTTGTCTTCAAGGCACTCAAAAAAAGTTCTCGCTCATTCCAGCTAATTTTTTTGTAAAAAGTATAATTTTTTTCAGGAGAAAATTCTGTTTTTTTATTGCCACTATCAATATCTCTCCATTTTTCATCCAACTTTCCAAAATCAAAATCTTCAAAATTGTCCACAGCTGTTGCTTCTCTAAGCATCTCTCTTTGTCTATTAATATGAATCATTTCTTTTAAAGATAAATCAAATAAATATTGTCCTAATTCTTGCAAATTTTCCAAAATCTGATCAAAAAAATCGATCAGCTCCGGAAATTTTTCCTGCAATTCTTTTTTTGTTGCCTGATTATTATTGGATAATCCCAAAACTCGATCATTTATAAAATTTGCCTCCTCATCTGTTAATATTTTTCCGCTAAGTTTTAATGCGGAAGATTTTATGTTTAAAATTAATTCATTTTTTATTCTTTCTCTCAATTCTGCTTTCTCTTTTTCCGTAAACTCTTTCTGATTTAGCTTGTATCTCCCTGGTAATTCTTTTTGACTAAGAATATCTTTTCTTAACGCACTCGCCCTCTCCTCGCTAGTTAAGCTAGGCTTATTATTTTTTCCACCCTTGATAGTTTTAAAAGGATTTGGTTCCATATTTATTATTCTTAATTTCTTTATTTTAGCTTTTTCTTAGTTGATATTTTCATAATTTAATTCTACTTCAAATAAGCTCTTTTTGCAAAAAAACTAAAGACTAAATTTTATTGACAATACCCGCTATTATGCCTTATGCTTGAGTTTAAGGTTAGCTCGTTAATATTTTCTAAAACATATAAATTAAATAAGGAGGATTTATCATGAATGCAACTGAATTTTTGGAGGAAATCAGACAGTTTTTTGCCAAGAATTTTCCGGATTTTATAACGATTGAACCGTGCGACAGGACAATTCGATATGCTTTTTATCGAAATTATAATAGACAAAAATTGTCTATAGTTATCCTTACGCCTGTTAAAATCGAAAATCAAGAATTGAAATTCATCCCTGATTCCATAATGAAAATTGGAACAGAACTTCGGATTACTAAAACAAAACATACAACTATTGAGTTAATTGGCACAGAGATTCACGTAAATAGTCCTTGGGAGAAAATTTTAAAGGATAAAATTGAAACTCTTATTGATCTACTCAAAGAAATCAGACAGTGTGATAAATGCGGAAACATTATGGTTCCTCGAACCAATCAACAAAAAAAGACTGGGACATGGTTTGTTTCAATGCATTGCCGAAGGTGTAGTACTTATAAAAATGTAACCTTTGGAATCGGATTAAAAAACAAGCTACATAAATATCTGGTCAGAAAAAAGACATAAAAACTTTTCAAAAAAATAAATTGCCCTTAATCCATTTGGATTAAGGGCAATTTTAATAATACGACTAAAAAAATCTTAATTATGCCACTTGGAAGAAAGCCAGATTTTTGAAGGCCGTGTTTCGAATAAAAGCCCTCGATTTCCAAAAACAGGATTCAGATAAAAAAAATCTGGCGATCCGTTTCTTTGTTTTTTGGGCGGATAAACCTGACCAACTGTGGCCGAAACACAAAGTTTTTTTCGTTTTCCATTTAGAGATTCACTCTGCCGACGATAAATCGCTTTCAAACTATACACACCCTTTTTTCTGGCTTTTATAAAATTTAAGGTGTTAAAATGTATATTTTTAGAATATGTATAATCCTCCTCTCCTCTTATCCACATTTCAATATCTAAACGCCACCTTGTTTGAATTTTTCCTTTCTTTTCATAACGTTTTTTAGGCATTCTTCCCCCTTTCGTATTTTTAGATGGTAAGAACAAAAAACCCTCCTGCTAAATAAACTCTAGCAATAAACAATGATTAAAGTCAAATCATGGCAAGAACGCAAAACTCCGAAATTTTCATTCCGGAGTTTTTTCTTACGCTCGGATTTCCTCCCCCGCTTAAATCCGAAAATATCTTAACGCATCATTTTTTTTCTAAATTAAACCTTCTTCCAGGGAATGTTTTTCCATTCCAAACTTTGCCGGCAAAGCATTTTTTCGGCGTGCTCTGGCTCGGCCATAATTTCTTCCACCAC
>Ga0208374_1000137_pt1 | contig 45514 bp, 40 predicted proteins | sample RifOxyC3_FD_184037 | JGI IMG/M metagenome (GOLD analysis project Ga0208374, IMG submission 184037) | Groundwater microbial communities from Rifle, Colorado - Rifle Oxygen_injection C3 (SPAdes) | ecosystem: Environmental > Aquatic > Deep subsurface > Groundwater | place: Rifle, Colorado, USA...
CGATGCGGTGGTCGAAGCAATCCAGTTGAATCACGATAAACAGCGATTGGCTGCATGAAATGGGCGACAACTACCGCTCACACAACTGAAGTTGTAACCATGTTCCCGGCCCGCGCCAGAGGGGAGGACTTGGGACTGCTGCGCCGAATCCGCTAAAAATCTTCCACTGAAGTTGTAACTCAGTGCCCGTTTCAACCGAACTTGTGTTCAGATAGATGGTGACCAGCCTGCGGCCCGGCCGCGATGCTGACGGTGCGGCTACCCAATTCACACGGGGGAGGGCGACATGTCACGACGCACATCCGTTCGTTCGTACCGGCTGGGCATGGGCACGGAGCCTACGCGCGACTGGCCTTCGGTTGACGTGGACGCCCTGAAGGAATACAGCCGGGCCTTGTTCCTGCGCCGCCGGCAAGGCATCCTGCTGTACTTTGACGGTGCCACAGACCAGCAGATCCGAGAGGGGTGTGGATTCGGGCGCTCGCAGATCTACAGGCTGATCACCGAGCGGTGCCAGAAGCCGCACGCGGATGGCAGCCTCTACGGCTGGCGGGGCGCGATACCTAACCTGCGCACCCAGGCCTGGAAGCGCCAGACGCCACCCAAGCCGCCTAGCGCCAGTGGCGGGGGCACTGCCGGATCGCTGCAATGGATCTTCGAGTCACCGCAGGGACTCGGACTCGAGCAAGACTTCAGAGACCAGATCCTCGGCAACAAGCGTCACTCGCTCGAAGGGCCCAGGCGCCGGAACATCTCGTTGTTCAAGTGGCTGCTGGACGAACTGCGCACCCGTGGCTTTGAAGCCCGGGGCGATTGGCCGTTCAACGTCGAGAAACTGGGCTACAACACCATCGTCAAGTTCATCGGCCGGGTGCTGTCCGAGAACCCCCAGAGGCAGCGCGCCTTGCTGGGTGGCCAGGAGGCTCAGCGCAAGTCGAGGGCGGGCGATGGCACCCAACGTCCGGCGCTGCGAGTGTTCCAGCGAGTCGAGTGCGATGCCCACAAGATCGACGCCCGCATGGTGGTCATGGTGCCGTCTCCGCATGGCGGCCATGAGCCCCGAAAGATCCATCGCCTATGGGTGATCGTCATCATCGAGGTGGCCTCGCGCGCTGTGCTGGGCTACCACCTGAGCCTGCACCGGGAATGCAGCGCGGAAGACGTCCTGCGCGCCATCAAGCGCGCCCTGACCCTGTGGGTGCCTCGCGAACTGCAGTTCAGCTCCAGCGCCTATGTTGCCGAGGCGGGCATGCCGTCGGCCCGCAACGACCGCTACCTCGGGGCCTGCTGGGACGAGTTCAGCGTCGATGGCGCGATGGCCAACATCTGCGACCGGGTTGAACGGCAGCTGCTGGAGACCGTGGGCTCGCCCCTCCTCAAGCCACAGGACCCTCACAGCTATTCCTGCCGGCGCAGCAAGGACGACCGACCCTTCATTGAGTCGTTCTTCGGACGGCTGGCCGCCGGCGGCTTTCACCAGCTTTCGGTGACGACCGGAAGCTCGCCCAAGGACAAGCGTGGCGCTGACCCCGACGCAGCTGCCCAGGCGACGCAATTCCAGCTGGAATACGCCGAGGAACTGCTCGACACACTGATCGCCAACTACAACGCGACCCCCCATTCGGGCCTGGGCTACCGCAGCCCGCTGGCCCAGCTCGACTTCCTGACGTCGCGCTCGCCCGACCAGATTCGACAGGCCGACCCGGAGCAGGTGGCCCGGATGGTGGGCATCCGCAAGCTGTGCACCGTCAAGGGGGGCGTGTCCGAAGGCCGGCGACCCTACTTCAACTTTGCCAACGCCAGGTATTCGGCGGAGTGGCTGTGCCTGCGCACGGATCTGATCGGCAAGAACCTGTGGCTGCACATCGAGAACGAGGACGACGCACGGTGGGCCACCGTTTCCACGCCAAACGGTGAGTTCCTGGGCGCCGTTCGCGCCGCGCCCCCCTGGCATCTGACGCCGCACACCCTGTACATGCGGCAGTCGATCCGGGCCCTGGACAAGCGCCGCCTGGTTCATCTGTCGAGCAACTGCGATGCTGTCGAGGAACTGATCCGTTACGCAGAGGCCTCGGAAGACAAGAAGCTGCAACCCCATCCCGCCTACCTGGAGGCTCGCCGGGTGTTGCAGATGCATGCCGAGCGCCTGTCGGGGCAATCGCTGGTGGCGCAGGCACCCCAGCCCGCTTCGAGCCGTCCCCAGGGTTCAACCACCACAACGGACAGTGCTGCCACTAGCGCGGACAGCGTTCCGACCGAGAACCCGCCGGGCCGGCCGCTGCCGCCCATGCGCATGGCGAGGATCTGGTGATGGAAGCCTACTCCGCCACACCGCTGGTTCCCCCGCACCTGCCCCGGGATCACCCTCTGGTCACGCGTGACTATTCGCTCTTCACTCTGGCCATCGGCCAGATGGTCGACTGCATCGCGGACTGGATCGACAACCAGGTCGACGGTGCCACCCTCTATGGGCCATCACGCTTTGGCAAGTCGAGTGCCGTGGACCACTGGCTGGGCAATCTGCTGTCCGAGCGGCATGGCGGACAGGTGCCCATGGTGGTGTGGAGCCACATCGACTCCGGTGGATCGCAGTCGGTCGGCCGCTTCCATTCCAACCTGTTGCACGCCAGCCGCCATCCCCTGGCCCGGGCCGCCCGCAGCCCGCTCGACCGGCTGCACATGCTGGTCGAAAAGTGGACTGAACTGGCGACCCAGGGCGGGGGACGGTTTCTGGTGCTGGTCATCGACGAGGCCCAGGGCATGAGTCAGCGCGAGTGGCTGTGGCTGGTGGAATTGCACAGCCTGCTGGAAAAGGAAGGGCTGCGTCTTTGCGTGTTCTCAATCGCCTCGCTGCAGTTCTTTGACGAGCCTACCGGCATGGCGCTGTCCGGCGGCGCCCATGTGGCGGCCAGGTTCATGCTGGCATCCGAGCCATTCCATGGGATCCGTACCACCGAGGAACTGGCCTACGTGATGGCGGGGTATGACGGCGGCACCGAATGGCCACGCGGCTCGGGCCTGTCGTTCACCCAGGGGGTGGCGCCAGACGCCTGGGACCAGGGATTGCGGATGGCCCACCATGCCGAGGGCTTGATGCAAGCCATGGTCGATGAGCTGCCCGGTCGCTACCAGGGGCCGATGGAATTCCCGATGAAGACCGTGGCCCAGTCCTGCCGCAACGCGCTGCTGCGCATCGCAGGGGGCGCCGACTGGCGGGATGTCACCTCGCCCGGCTCCTGGCGCAGGATCGTGGCGGGATGCGGCCATAGGTCGCTGATGTCCCTGGTGTCTGCCGCGGCGCCCCGGCTGCGACAGCGTGCCGGCACGTCGTCGTGACCCCGACCAGCCAGCATCTGACCTGGCATCCAGGCAGCATCAGGCCCTACGCCTCGTTGTGGCATACGGTGCAGCGGGTGGCCGCCCTGAACCGCCTCAGGATGCGAGAGCTGCCGGACCATCTCTGGTGCCATCCCGGCGAAGCTGCAAACAAGGCAAGCTCGACCGGATTGCTGTTCAATGAATGGCGCGGCCATGAGGGGCAAGGCCATGGGCGTGTGGCGGTCTCCACCGAGGTGCTGGCATCCTGGCTGGGAGAGCCGGCCGATGTCTTTGCCTGGTCTCACCTGGGCACGCTCCCGCCGTGGTCGCGTCAGCTGGTGTGCAGCGGATTGCGGCTCTGCCGTCAATGCCTAGCGGCTGGGTATCACAGTGCCCTCCTGTCGATTCGTCTGCTCGAGGCCTGTCCGATTCACGGCACGGAACTGCTGTCGAACTGCGTCTGCGGCCGGCCGTTTTCCGGCCGAATCTCCGACGTCGAGCTGTCCCACGCGGGTCATTGCGCTTGCGGCAGGCTCTCCTTCTTCACGCGTGAGACCTGCCGCCAGCCGCTGCTGCCGGCCGCCGCCACCATGGCTTTCTTGCCCTTGGTACAGTGGCTGGAGGCACTGAGCCAGGTCGCGCGGCCGCGCTGGGAGAGCAGGGCGGCGCAACGAGCGGATTGGCGGACTTGGCTGAGCACGCTGGTGCAGTGGGGCGATGCACTGGGCATTGACCGCCCGGCATGTGTGTCCGCTCCAGCACCACAACGCACCAGATACGCCGTTCATCACCAGTGTGGTTCCCATGGAGGGCGCCTGTCGCAGCCAGCACGATCCAGCACCGCAGTCCAGCTGGAGAACCGCTACTGGCGTGATGAACCCAGCACCTGGGTCTATCGGGCGATGCAACGCTACCTGCGCCGTCATGTCGCCAGGCATTCCGGGCACTGGGTTCGCCAATTCATGGCCTCGTGCGATCCGGTCGCCATCGCGCAGTTGATGCATTCCAACCGGGGCGCGCTGCTGGCCTTCGGGGAAATGCTGTGGGCGCGGACACTGGAGCCGGGCGTGTCCAGGCGGCGCTGGCCATACCGCATGGATGCCACGGTGGACGGCAGGCCGCTGTGGGGACACCTGGTGTTGCGAGGAGTCGAGGCAGACAAGCGGCTTGTGCAACTGAGTCCAGGCGAGTGGCAGTGGCTTCAGTATCAGGCCAGTGGGGCGGTAATCGCTGCGGCCTGGAGGCGTTCGATGGCCATCGCCGTGCAATCTGCCCGCAGCGGAGTCGCAGACTGGTCGGTCGACGAGCACCCAGACCCGCTGCCTGAAAACTGGAGTGCGCGACAAGGCCCGGCGGGCCTGCACTTCGTCAACCTCATGCAGGACCGGTTCATCGACTGGGCAGGCCCAAGACCGGACAAGGCCGCTCGCCGTGCGCAGCAGCAAGTCCGGGCGGATGAGCGACTTCAGGCCGTCCTGAGCACTTGCACGGGTTCGTGCCTGTCTTGGAGTCAGCGCGACGAATGGCATGTGATAGCGTCTTGGGCGCCGGCCAACGGCATGTTTCACCCGCACCGTCTGCTGGGCTTCCCCGGCGAGCGGCCGCTGTTCTGGCTGTTCGAGGCGGACGGTGGTTTTGTGGCCCGGCTGCGAGACCTGAGGCTGCAAGCATGGGCGGAATCACCCACGGCAGCCATCCATGCCTTGCGGACCTGTCTGCGTCGGCATCGGGCGGCCTACGGCGCTACGGCCATTGCCCCCAAGGGAGAGCAGTTGGAGCCTTCGGTCTTTCACGACCCGACGGTCCAGGAAGCCGCTGAACATTACCAGAACCTGGTTCGCGAAGCGAAGAACCGCTTGCGATTCTGGGAGGCAGCGCCCGGTCTCGTGCTGGCGGCACGCGCGTGGATCGGGAAACAATCCCGCGATGCCAGTCATCTGCCTCAGGAAGGCACAAGACTACGCGCCAAGGACTGAACCGGATTGGCCGACGGGCTAGAAGATTTTGACCCACGAGCACCTTGCATTCGGGGGCCATTCGGAGTAGACAGAAGGTCTGCGCATGGTGGGGGTCGGGATGAACACAACATCTGTTGAGATCCGGTTACAACTTCAGTTGTGCGAGCGGCGGAGGTCATGTGCCGCTGTTTTTTTGGCGTAGTACCTAAAGATAAGCTTCAATTATCTTTAGTTAAAATCGAGCTGACAAAGCCCGCCTCAGCCATCGAGCCGGCCGCACCGTCGTGGAGATTCCAATGCCCACAGGGACTTACCCTTCCCGTCACTCGTCCCCCTCCATATCCCAGCACACCTCCCGTTTCAACCGCCGCCTCGGACCGCATCACTTCGCCTACCTGCGCGCGATCGCCGAAGGGCTCGACCGCCAGGACTGCGCCCGGCGTTACCTGGGCATCGAGCACGGCCACGAGGTCGTCACCGCCCACCGGCTGGTCGTCGACCAGGTGCGCGCGGCTGCCCGGCGCCGGGGCGAGACTTCGGCCCGCCTGATCGGTCTGACCATTCGCGTGTCCGACACGGCCCAGCCGAGCCTGGAGGACTTCATCGCCGAGCGTGGCCTGGACGACTGGAGCGAGGCCGAGGTCATCGAGCTCTACACGGAGCTTTGTGGCGAGGCCCACGGCCCCGACCCGAAGGCACAGCGAAGCGAGCGGCTGCGCAAGCGCCAGATCGAGCTGCTGCGGTCACTCGAATCGGCCGTGGCCGAGGCGCCGAGTCCGTCGGACTCCGTCGGCGGCTGGTTTGACGAGGCGTTGGCTCGCAAGCTCGACCTGGCCGGATTCCATACGCTGGGTGAGCTCAATGCCCGGGTCAGTGCCGGCGGGGCCTGGTACAAGTCCCTTCCAGCGGTGGGCCAGGCCAAGGCGCAGCGCATCGAAGCCTTCCTGCGCACGCTGCTGCCGCGCGAAGCGCAGGCGCTGCCGTTCTTTGGCGTGGGCCGGCAGACAGGGCGGGCGCTGGTGGTGTCAGGGCCGGCGTCGCCTGTCCTGGCTGGCAGCCTGCTGGGCGAGGTCACGACCGAGCAGACGGTCGAGGCCTGGATCGCGGCCCGGGCCAATTCCGACGCGACGCGCAAGGTCTATGCGCGCGAGGTCGGGCGCTTCCTGGTCTGGTTGCGCCACGAGCGACCAGGCGTCTCGCCACACCAGTTGAGCGTGCAGGATGCAGTGGCCTTTACTGGCTTCCTGCGCGAAATTCCGTCCCACTTCATTTCACGGCGCAAGGCCTCTCCCGGCGAACTGGGCTGGGCGCCGTTTCGGGGTCAGCTGACACCGGGCAGCCGCCAGCAGGCGCTGATCGTCGTGTCGGCCTGGCTGGACTGGCTGGTCGAGGCCCGGCATGTCGAGGCGAACCCGTTCCGGCTGGTCTCCAGGAAGCAGGGCGATGACCAGGCGGCCACCGGCGAGGTCAAGGCGATCACGGAAGGCGCGATGCAGGCGCTGCTGCGCTACTTCGAGCAGGCGGCGCCGTCCCCGGCCCTCCACCGGATGCGATTCGTGCTGCGTTTCCTGGAGTCCATGGGACTGCGGGCCAGCGAGTTACTGGCCGCACGGCTGGGTGACCTGGTCACCCTGCCCGAGGGCCTGGCGCTGAAGGTGCATGGCAAGGGCGCGAAGAACCGGCATGTCACGCTCAACCGCCAGGCGCGCGAGGCCCTCAACGACTACCTGGCGGCCCGAGGCCTGGGTGACTTCCTGCAAGCCCCTGCCGCCACCCCGATCCTGGCTTCGGCCAGGGATCCGATGACGCCAATCACCTATCCGGCGCTCTACCAGACCGTCAGGCGCTGGCTGGAGAAGGCGGTCTCGGCCACTGACCTCCCTCGCCACGAAAAGAACCAGCTCTACAAGGCCTCCACCCACTGGCTGCGCCACACCTTTGGCACCCGCCTGATCGAGAAAGGGGCGGCGCCCGATGCGGTGCAGTCGTCCATGGGGCATGCGTCGCCTGTGACGCTGAGCCGCTACACGAGGTCCAGTGCCAAGCGGCAGTTCAGTGAGGTGGCCAAGGTATTCGGGGAGTGAGGCTCAACAGCAGCCAGGTGCTTGCGCCAATCGCGATGTCGAGCTGTTCAGTCACAGAGCTCTTCCTGGAAGCTTGACCGAGCCGGGCGCTGCTCAGGCGTGGGCTGCTGGGGCCACGCTGAGACGCAGTCCCAGTGCCTTCATCACCTTCATGATCGTGGCCAAGCTGGGGTTGCCCTGGCCCGACAGCGCCTTGTACAGCCCCTCGCGGGTCATTCCCGTGTCGCGGGCCAGTTGGGCCATGTTGCGTGCCCGGGCAATGTCGCCCAGGGTGGCTGCCAGCAGCGCCGGATCGCCATCCTCGAGCACCAATGCCAGGTAAGCCGCGATGTCGTCCTCGTTCTTCAGGTGTTCGGCCACGTCGAAGGTCGGCAGGTCGGCGATAGAGATGTTGTTGCTCATGGTACTGCTCCTCAAATCAGGTTCTGCGCCAGGGATTTGGCGGCTTCGATGTCACGCGACTGGTTGCTCTTGTCGCCACCGCCCAGCATGACCACCAGCACGCTACCTTGTTGCACGTAGTACATGCGCCATCCCGGGCCAAAGAACTCGCGCATCTCCCAGACGCCGTCTCCCACCGGCTTCACGTCGCCCAGATTGCCCAACGAGACCTTGCGCAAGCGCATCAGCAAGCGCCTGCGGGTCATGTCGTCCTTGATGCCCGCGAACCAGGCGTCGAACTGAGGCATCCGCTTGATGGTGATCATATGTGAATTATAGTTATCACCTCATGTTTCGTCAACTCTAGTTCACAGAAAAACAGACATTCAGTAAGCAACTTCACGAGAACGACAGGCCGATGCGCGGCCCTCGCTGGCTATGCAGGCCTATGACCGGATCAGGCGGAGAGCGACCCTTCGCAGCAGGGCTGAACGTGCAGGACGCGGTGGCCTTCACCGGCTTCCTGCGCGAAATTCCGCCGCACTACCTCTCGCGGCGCAAGGCCGCGCCCGGCGAACTGGGCTGGGCGCCGTTCCGCGGTCAGCTCACGCCAGGCAGCCGCAAGCAGGCGCTGATCGTCGTGTCTGCCTGGCTGGACTGGCATGTCGAGGCGATCACGGAAGGCGCGATGCAGGCGCTGCTGCGCTACTTCGAGCAGGCGGAGCCGTCCCCGGCCCTCCACTGGATGCGCTTCGTGCTGCGTTTCCTCGAATCCATGGGACTGCGGGCCAGCTGGGTCATGTTGCGCGCCCGGGCAATGTCGCCCAGGGTGACCACCAGCAGGGCTGGATCGCCGTCCTCGAGCACCAGTGACAGGTAGGTGCCCGCAGCTCATTTCGGACTTTCTTGGCTATATGTATTTTGGACAGAAGCCAAAAAATACGCTTTATCGTATATTTTAGTCATGAAAAATACGGAAAAACGTATCAAGCATCCAGTGACCCTTTCACGCCTGGGCCATGCCTTGCGCCTGCGCCGCGAGCAGCTCGGCATGCCACAGAGCAAGGTGGGAGGCCTGCGCCAGGCGACTGTCTCCAGGATCGAGAACGGCGGCGATGTCACCTTGGACACGCTGATCGGCTACGCCTCGGCGCTGGGCCTCGAGGTGACGCTGGCACCGATCGGGCAAGGCACTTACCTGAAACCAGGCCCGGTCGGAGTCCCTGACCGGCTTGCAGGGGACAAGCCGCTCGACCTGCTCGACGAGTTCGGTGACCTGAGGGACGAGACATGAATGCGGTCAGTACCCTGGCAGTCCACCTGAACGAGGTGCTGGTCGGCTACCTGACTCATTACCCCGACGAAAAGACCCAGTTCGTGATCGACGAGGGCTATCTGGACCTGGGTCAGGATCGACCGATCCTCTCGCTGTCGCTGGCACGTCCGAATGACGAGGCCAGCACCCGGGCGCTGCTGCTCGACAGCCGGCACAAGTTGGCCTCGGTCAAGGCGCCGCCGTTCTTCTCGAACCTGCTGCCCGAGGGCGGGCTGCGACGCACCATTGCCCAGCGCCTCAAGGTCCACGAGGATAGGGAGTTCCTGCTGCTGCGGGCGCTCGGCCGCGATCTGCCCGGAGCCGTGATCACTTCTCCTGCTGAAGTGCAGGTCAATGGCCGAGGCAGGACGACAACCCAGCCGGGTTCTGGCCCTGCCGGGACCGATCTGCTGCACGAGCTCAAGTTCTCGCTGGCGGGCATGCAGATGAAGTTCTCGATGCTGCGCCAGGGCGAGCGCCTGACGCTGGCTGGCGAGCAGGCGCTGGGCAACTACCTGGTCAAACCGCCATCGCGCGACTTCGAGGCGCTGCCCCTGGTCGAAGCCGCCACGATGCAAGTCGCACAGGCTGCAGGCATCGAGGTGCCCGAGATCCGTCTGGTGCCCGCCAGCCAGATCGACGGCCTGCCCGACCTGCAGGCTTTCGATACGGGTGAACCCTTCTACGCCATCCGCCGCTTCGACCGCCCGGAGTCGATAACCGGAGAGGCTCGCATCCATATCGAAGACTTTGCCCAGGTCTTCAACCTGAGGCCACAGCAGAAATACGGCCAGGTCAACCACGAGATGATTGGTCGAACCCTGCTGCGCTACGCTGGCGGACTGGCCGACCTGCAGGAAATGGCCCGGCGGATGGTGTTCAACGTGCTGATGGGCAACGGCGACGCCCACATCAAGAACTGGTCGCTCATCTACCGCGACCCGACGCGCCCCCGGCTGGCACCGGCCTACGATCTGGTGCCCACCGTAGCCTACATGAGCCGCGAGACCTCGCTGGCACTGAACATGGCCGGCGTCAAGCGCTTTGCTGACATCACGCTGGACAGCTTTGCCGCCTTCCTGACCCGGGTGGGTATTGCTGACCAGGTGCTGGACTCGGTGATGGCTGAGGTGCGGCATGCTGGTCAGCAGGTGCTGCAAGGTTGGCGAGACCGGTTTCATGCGGTCCAGGTACCGCAGCGGCTGATTCAGCGCATCGAGACCCATCAAGCCGGACTGCCGCTCGTTGCCACGCTTGGCGGATAGAGCAAAAGGGTGTGAGGTCAGCAACCACATCGTGGCCGGCGTAGGCTGGATCAATTTGTTGACAAGTCCTGGCTTTGTCACATACCCAGGCACGCCAGCACACCCGTGGACGGCCTCCCGGCGGTGTAGCGGCAGGTGATCGGCGTACTTGGCCACCAGCACCTGGGCCAGCAAGGCGGTGGTCGCCAGCCCCTTGTCGATGATGGCCTACGACATTCAATGGCCCGGGCTCAGCCTGGAAGAAAAGCGTGACGGCTACTGCCTGCCCTGCATCGCAAAGCCACTGTGCGATTTCGTGATCCAGCGGGCCTGAGCCAAAGCAGGTCAAGAGCGTCAGTACCCTCGCTGCATGAATTTCCAAGCTCATGGTGCCGGCCAATTCAAGCCCGGCACACGCCTGCGACATTACAAGGGTGGCCTCTACGTCGTGGTCGGCAGCTGTCTGATCGAAACCACCCTCAAGCCCGGCATTCCCTACCAGTCTCAACAAGGCGACATGCAGCACGTCACCTGGATGCGCCCAATCTCGGATTTTTAGGAGACGGTCGTAACGGCGGAAGGGAAGGTGCCTCGGTTCGTGATCCTCGATACCGCCTGAAACGAGACCTGTCCTAAAACATCCTGCGCGTCGACCGCAGTCAAGCCGCTGCCTGCCAATTTTCGTTCGAAGCGGCCTCTACCTTGAAACGACCCGCGATCATGTTGGTCCGGTCCGTGACAGTCTGATCAAGAGTGGGATGAACTTCAGTCCTGAATACGGAATGCTTGCCTATATCGTGTCCTGTTCGACGAGTTCATGCGACGCACGTCCAGTGGCGAAGGTTAAGATGGTTTGCGCCGTTGCCGTCATATTTCTCCTCCGTGCTGAATGACTGAATGCAGCGTGCGGTTACGGTTCACCGCAAGACGCTGCAGCTCAACATCGCGCAGCGCTGTGCGGGCTAAGTGCCGAAGTTCTCAACGGAAATGTTCAACCCCCGATCACTCGTCTGGGCTCTCTACACCCACTGGGATGCGGTGGAGGGTTTCGTGCGCCTGTCGCGCGAGTTTGCCGTGTTCACCAGCGAGCAGGCGTTGAACTGCATCGCCAAGGTGTCGCCTGAGCTCGATGCCGAAGCGCAAGGTGGGGTGCTGCGCACACTGGTCAACGCGGCCGTGTTGCAATCCCTGCCACGCAGTAGCGACCTGCAGATCAATGCCTATGTCCTGGAGTTCGTCAGAGGCCTGACCCGGGAGCACGAGCTGGGCCTGACAGCGGTGCTGCAAGCACGGGTGGCCGCCATCCGCGAGGCCACCGAGGGGCTCAACGAAGGCATGAAGGGCGCGGACAGGGACCGAGTCAGTAGGGCTGCCAGGCAACTGGCCGAGCTGTTCCGACAGATCAGTCTGCAACTGGATCAGGACCGGCACGCCATCCTCGATCTGGCCGAAACCGCCAAGAGTTCCGACAGCAGCATGCCGGTGGCACAGCGCTACCGAAGGGTACTGGAGGCGTTCGATAAGTATGTCGAGCCGATGAACCAGATGATGGACACCGGACCGGAAGGCACTTTCTATCGCTACCTGGAAGAAGCGGAGCGCTCGCTGGACTGGGCGGTCGAGCAACTGGCCGTCCAAGGCGCCCTGTATACCCACCGCCTGCAACTGAGGCAGGTGGCACACCAAGCCAAGGAATTGCGTCGTTTTGGTCGCCTGGTGGCGCAGCAGTGCGCCGATACCCTGCTGCCCTTGCGAGAGGAACTACGCCAGCACAACGCGCTGAGCAGCGCGGTCAGTGCGCTGCTGGGCCAGGTTCGCAAACGCGGACTCAAGCGCACCTTGGCGCGCAAGACGCCAGACACATCGCTGCCGCTCTGGCGCAACGAGCGTGGCTTCAGGCTGCAACTGGGCGACGAGGTGCGCGGCATCATGGCCGCCGCTCGAAATTATGTGCCCCAGACCGTCGCCTTTCCACAAGGCCTGCCGGTCGAACCCCGGGACCAGCTGGAGCTGGTCGATGAGGCGGGCATTCGCGCCCACCTGCGGCAGAGCCTGCCAGTCGAAAGCCTGCTCGACTGGCTGCAAACACACTATTGCCAGCTGGCGGACACCACCTTGCTGGGCCTGTTCCATGATCTGCAGCACGAAGCGGGCTGGGAGTGCGAGGCTGCACCTGAGGTCAAGGCCACGGAGCTGCACACGGTCCGTGTCCTGCATCACCCACACCGGATGAGTACGGCTACATGAACTACTCCCTCTCGCTGGAATGCATGCCCTCTCTGGCCGAACTATTCCGGCTGTTCTTGTCTGGCAAACACCTGAACCGGATCGCCGAACCTGCCCTGTGGGTCGAACTGGAGCAGCAGGAAGATGCCTACCGCAGCCTGTTTGCAGCGCTGGGCTACGAGCTGCGCCTGGATCGACGGGGATTTGGCTGGTTCCACACCGCCGAGGCCAACAGCCTCATCGGCAAGACCAGCCGCCAACTCGCCTTGCTTTTCATGGTGATTTTCGAAGCCCAGGCGAACGCCGGCAAGCCACTGCTGCGTTTCTCGGACTGGCTGATCGATCGTGAGTGGCTGATGGAGGTCCACGAACAGCAGCAGGAAGTGCTCAATGCCGAAGGCATCGCACCCGACGGTCTGGTGGAACTGATCAACCGGGCCTGCACGCTCGGTTTTGCCTTGTCGGAACCCTCCGGTTGGCGTCTGCTGCCGGCCGTATGCCGCTACCTCGACCATTTCGAGGCACTGGCAGCGACCGAACAGGCAGCACAGCATGATCCAGACCAGCTGATGGACTCTGCTTTCGCCACGGAAGAGGCGGAAGACGAGGAGGATCTGTGATGCAGTTTGGATTCCAGCAGCTGGTGCTGCTCAACAGTGCCGGTTACTCGAGGGCGGAATTGCCGCTCGATGGCGCAGTCTCGCTAGTCGCGCCGAACAACAGGGGCAAGACCAGCCTGATCAACGCCCTGCAGTTCCTGCTGATCATTGACCGGCGCCGCATGGATTTTGGCGCCCACGATGTAGACAAGAGCCGGCGTTTCTATTTCCCGCACAACAGCTCCTATGTGCTGCTGGAGATCTCGCTGCCGGAGTCCGGCACCATGGTGCTGGGCTGTGTCGGCAAAGGGGTGAGTTTCGATTACGAATACTTTGCTTATGCCGGACAGCTCAATGTCGAGGAATTTCGGCTACCGGATGGTTCGCTGGTGCCGCAGCCGCAGCTGGCCAGCCATCTGGCGACGCACCAGCGCCGGGTCTTCAGCTACAGCAGCAATGAGTTTGCCAACATGGTCTACGGGGGGCGCAGCCGCAAGCTGGTCGGCCAGCAGGATTTCTGTGTCTTCCGCCTGGAGCATGCCAATGATGCGGCCACCTTCCAGCGTGTCCTGACCCGAACGTTGAGGCTGGACAAGCTGCGCTCCAGCGAGGTGAAGGACTACCTGCTGCAGATCTTCCAGCGCGACTTGCCTGATGCCAGCATCGACTTCAAGGCCGAATGGGACAAGGCGTTTGCCGAGCTCAATGCCGAGCGCAGCCAGTATCTCGCCGCAGTCAGGCTGCAGCAGGTCCTGGAGGAGCTGGAGCAGCGGCAGCAGGAGCGCATGGAACTGCGCGGCAAGCTGCTGGTCTGGCGGCCGATGATTGAGGACGCGCTGGCTCAGTGGCAACGGCATTTCGAAACCCGTCAGCGGGAATTCGAACATCAGCAGGAGCAACTCGGTGGTGAACTGCTGCGCCTGCGTGCGCAGGACATTGAGCTGGCCCTGGAGAAAAAATCCCTTGAGCAGGAGCAGTCCAGGCTTTGGCAGGAACGCGAACGCCTGTCCGGCTTGCAGCAGCGTTTCGCGCTGGTTCCGGAGAAATTCCTCCTGGAGGATCGCCGCCAGGAACTGGAGGCTGAGCGGGATGCCTTGATTTTCAGGATCGGCCAGGCAGAGAGCCGCGAGCCCAAGGCGATCCGGCGCGAACTTCAACGCCTGGCGCAGGAGCTGGCCCAGCTAGGCCAGGAAATGCGGACCCAAGGCTGCAGTCTGTACCAGCAACTGGCTACCCATCTGCCACCCGAACAACTCGCAGCACTGAACAAGGTATTGGCAAGACCCGTGCTGTCGCTGGGCGCAGACGCCTTTGCACTGAACGCCCAGAACTTGACCGCGGCACTCGAGCACACGGACGAACGCAAGTTCGCTCTGCCGGGCCTGCAGCTTCGCCTGGACGAATTGCCTGTGCAGTACCAGCAGCGCACGCTCGCTGAACTGGCTGAACTGCAGCAGGAGCAGGAGCAACACCAGCGGCTTCTCGAGCAACAGCTCGCCACCGCAGAGGCGCTGGAAACGGTCAAGCAGCAGCGCCTGGCACTGGAGCAGCAGCTGGCTCAGCTGGATACCGAGTTGCGTGACTACACGGAGATGCAGACTCTGCAGAAGAACGAAGCCGGGCGACAGGACAGGCTGGCTGAGCTCACCGGGATGCTGACCGGGCTGGCACTGACGCTGTCCCAATCGGCAGATCGTCTCAAGGCGCTCGATCAGCAACGCCAGCAACTGCAGCAGGGTCTGTCTTCGCTTGCACAACAGCACCGCCAGATCGAGCAGCGACGCAACCTGCGCCAGGATCAAGAAGGCCAGTTCGTCTGGCTGGCCGAGCTGCCGCACCATCCCTGGCTGGGACAGCCGCAGTTTGAGCTCGACGAGCTCGCCGAACGCCTGCAGACCTATCTCTCGGACTGCCGCCGCCTCAAGGACTTGGATGAAAAGATCCGTCATCTGCTCAGCGAGGTCCACAGCGGTGGCCTGACGAAATACCAGTCCGTCGCCGATGCAGAAGACGAGATCGCGCGCCTGGTCGACTTTGCTCACCATCTGCAGCAGGAAGCCGAAGCGCTGGAAAAGAAGGCGAGAACGGCCGTGGTGAGCGTGGCAGCCTGCCTGCGTGAATTGCGCGATGGCCTGCTGTCCTTCAAGCAGCGCATGCGTGAATTCAACCGCAAGATCAGTGGCCGGCAACTCTCCGATCTTGCCGTTTTCAAGATCGAGCCCGAGGATGAGACGGCGTTGGTCGAGGCCATCGAACGCCTGATCGAGACCGCCCAGACCGTAGGTGCCGGCGAGAGCTTCGAGCTGTTCAACCACCAGAGCGTGCTTGACGATGAGCAGCTCAACCGCGCCAAGACCCTGCTGGTCGAGGAAGGTAATGCGCGGCACGGATTGCGCGTGGCCGATCTGTTCCGGCTGCGCTTCTGGGTAGGCAAGGCGGGCCACGAACCCGAGGGATTCGATGACCTCGACAGTGCGGCATCCAACGGCACGGTCCTGATGGCCAAGCTGATTACGGGCTTGGCAATGCTGCACCTGATGCAGGATCAGCGCCGGCCCATCCAGGGCGTCTGCTATCTGGACGAGGCCCTGGCGCTCGACGCCCGCAACCAGCGCAGTCTGATCGAGACGGCCGCCGAGTTCGGCTTCTCGCTGATCTTTGCGTCGCCCGCCCCCCTCACGACCGTGCGCTACTGTGTGCCGATCCATCATCGGCAGGGCAGCAATCAGATCAGCCGAGTGAGCTGGCAGATCCTCGAACCACTGGAGGCCAGATGAACGACAAGGTGCTGCTGGCGGCACTCGCCAAGCTGCATGCCCAGGCAGAGTTGCCGGCCAGCCAGTTCACCGCCGCGCAGCGAAGCGCGCTGGACCGATTTGCTCGCCAGACAGGAGCAGTGCGCTCCCAGCGCCAAGGCCGTGGCGAGAATTACCGGGTCGTCGATCCGGCACTCTTTGCCACCCATTTGTCAGCGCTCTCGCCTGACGTTGATGCCGGCGCAGCCAAGCAGATTCCGCTTCGCGCCCGGCTGATCGCCCGGGCCCGCGACAGCAAGTCTGGCGCCCATCAGCACGAGCACTACTACCTGCTGCTCAAGGGGGTAGGGGAAGGCGTGGTGTGGCGCGAGAGCCGCCGGGACATCGAGTTGCCACTGTCCCATGTCACGTTCGATTTCGGTGCCGCGACCTTGAAGGTCGACGCTAACGATGCGTGGGCAACCGAGGACGATCTTTGGTTGGTGGAAAACCAGGCACTGTTCGACCGTACCGACTGGCTGCCCGAGAACACGAAGGCGACGGTCGCCTACTACGGCGGACAGCTCAACGGAATCTTGCTCAACTGGCTCGGTAGCCGAGCTCGAGCAGGCCAGGTGATACATTTTCCCGATTACGATGGGACAGGCCTGGCCAACTTCAGTCGGCTGCATGCCATGCTGGGAGATGCCTGCCGTTTCTGGTTGATGCCGGACTGGTCGGAAAAACTGGACTGCTACGGCAGTACCCAGCTGTGGCGGAATACGCTGCGCGACTTCACCAGTGCGCGCCAGCGGCTGCCGGAATATCTGATGCCGTTGACTCGGCAGATGCTTCATACCGGCCGAGCCCTTGAACAGGAATCGGTCTGGCTCTGCGGAGTCGGCCGCTGAAGGCAAACTGATGGTGCTGCCGTGTTGCCAGAGGAGCCACATGCACCGTGGCACTGTTTGCAAGCTTTGTTGCTGAAGCTGAACTGATTCAGGCCCTCTTTGTGGGCTCGCAGTCCAAGGGGTCAGTTTGTCTGCAATCGACCGGGCGTTACCTCGGAACGGTTTACGTCCCTTTCTGCGGATTCTTCCCCGGCTCCGGCTCCACCGCCAGCAAGGCCTTGAGCTTGGGCATGACCGTGCGCCACCGCTCGGCTGGCACTGTGTCGAGGCGCTCGGCCTTGATGAGTTCGAGCACCGCCTTCTGGTTCTTCTCGCGCTCGCGGCGCTGCTGCTCGCGCTGACGTTCCTCGAGCTTGCGCAACTTCTCGCGCTGATGGGCGATTTCCTCGTACAGCGTCCTGGCCTTGCGTGCCGTCTTGACGCTACCGGTTTCTTCTTCCATGGCGACCTCCCTGAACTGTCGATCCGGGACGGAATTCAGCTGAATCGGGCTGCAACCCATCCGACCCGGATCGGCTGCATTCTATCGATTGGATGGAATTCTTCCACTGGAGCCTGGTGACAAGAAACGGGATTCCTTCCATAGTTTTCAGGGCAAGCCCCGCACCCCATGGAATTGGTCACACATTACGCAACCTGGTTGAAATCGTGAAATTCCTAGCGCTAGTAAATGATTCATTGTTTAACACCTGGCACGATCGTGTTAAACACCTGCCCCGATTCAGACGTGCAAGCCTTTGAAAGGAAACAGGAAATGCCAAAAATCCGAAATTCAGACGACAGCGGATCCAAGTTCATCGGACTGCGGCTTGATCGCGATACAGCAGAGTTCTACAGCAAGCGTGCCAAGGCAGCTGGCACCACGCTTTCCGAGTTCTTGCGCAACATGATCGTGCAGGGAATGATCGCGGAATCGGCCTATGAGATCGAACAGAGGATGCGCCGCCTGCTTGATGAAATTCATGCTGGCGGGCAGACTGGCGAACGGGCTGGAATTCCCGACGAATTGCTGTTGTCGGTCTTCATGTCGGAATACCTGCTGACTGCCATTATCGAGGCGCGTGACATCCAGAAGCTCTACGAGGCCCAGGATGCCGCCAAGGCCAGGCTCGCGGAATTGAAGGGAGGCACGGATGGCAAGACGTGAGGACAAGGGGCGCATGGGCAGCTTCGCCCGCGGCTCCGAACTGTGGATGCACCAGGCCCGGCTGTTCGTGGTCGCCATCGGTACGGTTGTGCTGCTGTCAGTGCTGGTCGGGCTCGCGGTCACATCGGGCTATTTCTGGCACGCGACCACGGCTGCCGAGAAGTACGCGCTCGAGCGAAATGTGCTCGCGCGCACCCGCGATGTGCTGGGCATGACGGCCGGCAAGATGGAGCTGCATATTGAGGGTCAGCTGCGCCTGCTGGAGGTTGAACAGGTGGCCCGCCTGACCCAAGCGCTGGCGGAGGAAGGCTGGAGAAAATTGCGCAACGGCGGCCTGTTCGGGGTCCTGAGCGCGGCCGGATTTGTCTTCCTGGTCTCGCTCTACTGGTGGGGCTACGGCCGCGCCAAGATGCAGGACCGCCAGCTGCGTGGCGCCCAGCTGGTCGCCGGCCCTGAGCTCGCCATGCTGGTGCGCCAGCGCAAGGAAGCCAGCCCCTACGAGATCGCCGGCGTGCCGATGCGCCTGAAGTCGGAAACCCTGCACACGCTGCTGGCCGGCGCCCAGGGCACCGGCAAGTCCCAGCAGTTCTTCGCGCTGATGAAGCAGGTCCGGGCACAAGGCAAGCGCATGATCGTGTACGACCCGACCGGAGAATTCACCCAGGCCTTCTACCGCGCAGGCAAGGACATCCTGATGAACCCGCTCGATGCGCGCAGCCCGAACTGGAACGTCTGGCAGGAGATTGCCAAGGACTACCACTACGACAACATCGCCAACGGCCTGATTCCGGATCCGGCTCGCCAGGAGCAAGCTCGAGGACCTGCACAAGCTCTTGCAGGGAATGGCGGGCGCGAGCTATGTCGACCCAACCACCGAGCGCACCGGCATGTCGCTCGGGGTGCAGGACTTCTCCCAGCTCTACGAGATCTATGGCCACAACCTGGCCAAGACCATCATCTCCGGCTGCCAGACCAAGCTGCTGCTGCGCTTCACCGATGGGGCCGCGGCCAAACTGCTGTCCGATCTGATGGGCCAGGCCGTCATCTTGTGACTCTGGTGGTGGCATATGGAATGCAGACGGGGTTCAGGTTTTCCATATCAGGAACAGGGAGGAAGCAATGGCAAAGAAGAAGACAGGCTTGCTGGAAGATGTAGCTGGCATCGCCGCCACCTTTCCGTGGTGGGTCGGATGTGTTCTGGCAGCACTGGCATACGGGGTCTTGCACCGCTACGCGGCAAGCGAAGCGGTCAGCAGCGCAGTCCCGGGACAGGTCGGGCAGTTGGTCATCAAGCGCACTGCCAGGCAGGGAACGAACATCGGCAACCATTTCTGGGGTTGTGCGACCTTCCCGAAATGCCGTGGCGTCAGAGCCGTTGAATGACGCCTCTCCATCCGGGATTCGCATGCTGTGGCTGCTGTAGGACCTTGTTTTTCCTGCAGCGCCAAGGAATGCCTGATGCTAATCACTGCGTAAGTAACATTTTAAGTGCCTCGAACTGGTCTGCGCACCTTTCAGCAAGGCGACAGGATTGAGATGCCGGTTGAATTCGCGCCCCAGCTTCCTGCCTCAGCCATCGTTCCTGTCCCGATCCTTTCGATCGACCTCCCTCGTCACGAGAAGGCACCGCTCCACAAGGCCGCGACGCACTGGCTGCGCCACACCTTTGGCACCCGGCTGATCTGCGCCCGATGCTGTGCAGTCATCGAGGGCACGCCTTGCCCGTGACGCTGAGCCGCTATACCCGGTCCAGCGCCAAGCGGCAGTTCAGCGAGGTGGCCAATGTGTTCGGGGAGTGAGGACGCAACAGGAGACCAGTGCTTCACCAGCACGACGCTCCACCTCAAAAGATCGTAAAATCGATCTATTAGAATATAAACCTCGTTTTAAGTGACATGAAAGTCAGCCAGTCCGCCATCCTTTCCAGCAGCCAGCTGAAAGAGTGTGCCCAGCTCGGGCAGCAACTGGCTCGCCTGCGCCTGGCACGCAGGGTCAAGCAGACGGACGCTGCCCTGCGCGCCGGGCTTTCGCGCAACACCGTCTACCGCCTCGAAAAGGGCGACCCCGGCCTGGCATTCGGGCAGATCCTGCGCTACCTGGAGGCGATTGCCCCGGGTAGCACCCTACTGGATCTTCTGTCCGAAAACGACCCCGCCTTGCTGGCTCTATCCGCCCGGGAGAAGACCCAGCGCGTGCGCGACCTGTCTGCGACCGAGCTCAAAGAGCTCGACTTCTGAAGGAGCGACCCGCATGGCAGCCAAAGCGCTCAAGCTGATGGTCTTCGCACACCTGGGCCAGGACTGGGCGCCCTGTGGCCAGCTGCTGATGACGGAACAGGGGCCGAACGTCCTGGCGTCCAGCTTTGCCTACGGCCTGAACTACTTGCGCCGCATTGATGCGCTCGAGGTCGACCCGGTGAGCCTGGGCATTCAGGATCGGACCGCGGTGCAGGGCAAGCGGCTGCTGCCGGCCAACGGCCTGCCGCTCTTCGGCGGCATCCGCGATGCGGCACCGGACTCCTGGGGACGACGCGTCATCGAGGCCAAGCTCAAGGTTCCAGCCAACAGCCTGCCCGAGTCGCAGTACTTGCTGCATGCCGGCAGCGACCGGGTCGGTGCGCTCGACATTCGCGAATCCATCCATGAAGGCCCGACGCCGGGCAACAGCGGCACCCATGCGCTGGAGCATCTGATGGATGCTGCCGAGCGCATCGAGGCAGGCTTGCCGATTCCGGCGCACCTGGAAGCCATCTTCATGGACGGCACGGCGCTGGGCGGCGCACGCCCCAAGGCCTCGGTGCGCGATGAGCACGGCGTGCTGTGGCTGGCCAAATTCTCCAGTCGCCATGACGGCTTCGACATCCCGGCGATCGAATGCGCCGCACTGCGCCTGGCGGCTGCGGCAGGACTGACCGTGCCACCGGTAGAAGTACGCACGATAGGCCGACGCAAGGTCATGCTCATCCGCCGCTTTGACCGCTACTGGGCCGAGCCAGGCCAGGCGCTGGGGTTGAAGGACGATCTGCTGACGGCACAGCCGGGGGAAGGCAAGGCCGAACACCGCATGGGCTTTGTCAGCGGTCTCACAATGGCCGGCTGCGACGAGACCGAATCGCGCACGAAGGCCTACACCGACCTCGCGCTGGCTGTGCGAAGGCACTGCCACACGAGCGTCATCCGCGCGGATAACGCGGAGCTGTTCAAGCGCATGGTCTACAACGTCCTGGTCAGCAACGACGACGACCACCTGCGCAACCACGGCTTCCTCTGGGACCCGCGCCTGGCCGGCTGGCGGCTGAGCCCGCTCTATGACGTGTTGCCGAGACCCAGCCTCGCGTCGGAACGGTTCCTGCATCTGGGTGTAGGTCCGCAAGGGAGACTGGCCACGCTCGACAACGCCCTCGCCTCGCATGAGATGTTCACCCTGTCGCGCGCTGCGGCCTGCGAGATGATTGCCGACATCTGGCGCGTCGTGCGCGAGTGGCGGGTCTACTTCGAGGGTTTCGGCGTCCCGGCGCAAGAGATCGAGAAGATTGCACCGGCGTTCCGCCACCTCGACGAGGTGACGACGCCGGCGCTGCGCAAACTGTTGCCTTGATGGTGTTGCGACAGTCATGGGCGTGGCTTAGCACACCGTGTGTGCAATGATCGACGGAAATCTGCCAGTAGTTGACCATCACCGAACCAGTTGAGTCGATGACGGGTTCAGGCTGGAAGCGGTCAGAAAAAACATCGCCGCGACCGGCAGGTTTCGGCCAGAAGCGGACGGTCACGCCACACGCCGAAAGCGGCCATTCGTAGGGCGCCGCAGGGAACAATGAGCGAAGCGGGATTGCGCCGGAGGGGGTGACTTCGGGGGAAATGCTTTAACTCAAGACCTGACCCTGCCGTCTGTGTAGAGTAAAATTTTTGTCGACTCTGTTACTAAGGTTTCGGAAAGAATTATCACATCCGAGCGTACAGACACTCGTTATGCCCGAAGAACGATCTGACCAAGTTTGGCAGTTTCTGGATGCGGCGCAAGGCGCCCAGAGCCAGTCGCTTCATCTCGTCCTTGGACTCGACGAGCTGGCTGCTGACGCGTCGCTTGACATGCGCCCAGACCTGCTCGTCGGGGTTGAGCTGGGGCGAGTACGGCGGCAGGAAGAACAACTGGAGCTTGCCCGCCTGGCTCTCGATATATTGCCGCACCAATGCGGACTTGTGCACGGGGTGGCCATCGACCACTACGAACACCGGATTCGTCGACCCCACCATCAAGCGCTGCAGGAAGATCTTGAAGACTGGAGCCGTGACAGTGCCGTCGTGCAGCATGAAACGGAACTCACCCTTGGGGCTGACGGCCGAGAGCATGTTGAGCGAGAAACGCCGGCCGGTGGCCGTCACCACGGGCGTCTGTCCCGCTGGCGCCCAGGTTGTGCCCGTGTGATAGTCCGATCGGATGCCCGCCTCGTCGGCAAAGAACACCGTCGCCCCCTGTTCGCGAGCCTGCTGCTTGATGGCGGGAAACTCCTCGGCTTCCCACTTGCGCACCCGCTCGGGATCCTGCTGCCAGGCCCGGTAGAGAGGTTTCTGGACCGTGATGCCCAGCAGCGACATGACGCGGCTGACGGAGGACAGGGCCATCGTCTGGCCGAACTGGCGTCGGATCAACTCGCGCAGGATCGACAGCGTCCACAGCCCGACCTCGAAGCCGTGCTGCAGCGGCGTCTGGTCCGTCACGGCTTGTGCCAGCGACTGCATCTGAGGCTCGTCGAGCTTGGGCGGTCGACCCGGAATCGGCTTGGCCTTGAGCGCTTGCTCGCCGCCTTTGTAGTAGTCGGCCAGCCAACGAAAGACCGTGCGGCGATGCACGCCGTAGGCGAGAGCCAGGTCGGTCGCCTTCATGCCGGCTTTGGTCGCTTCGATGGCACGCAGGCGCATGGCTTCGAGCGTGGCATGGTCAAGCTTGCGGGCATCAGTTTTCTTGTCGCTGGTCATGCCGCGATTCTACGGAAGTGACTTTACTTTCGGAAATGTTAGTAAGTTGACACCTCTGTCGAAGTGTTGCTGATGGCGAGTTGTCTCCAGTAGTTTGCCTCAACAGCACTCCTGGATTTAGTAAACAAGAAAAAAGGCTGGTGCCTCATAGAGTTACCAGCCTTTGTTGACAAACTAGGGAAAAGTAAATCCTAGAAGCCGCCCAGGTTCTCGATCGCGTCGACGACCATGCCGGTGCCGATGATCAGCATCAGGATGTCGTTGTCGACCCGCACATATTCGTAGCCGGCCGGCGCGCGACCGAGCTGGCGTCGCAGCTCTACTGGCAGCGGATAGCGCACCAGATCGCGCGGCAGTGGCTGCCCCACCACCCATTTCCTGGCCTGGCCGGGCGGCAGGCAGCCGTTGTTCTTCTTGGCCAAGCCGGGTGGGCAGCGGCCAGCGCGGACCCGGGGCTCGAAGTAGTCGCGCACCGATTCCCGATGCCGCTCGCCGAACCGCGCACCGCTGGCGCCTGGCGTCTGGGCACGGTTGCCGGGTTGGCCATCCTCCTGCCGCAGCTTGCGCTCCCGCTCCTGGTGGGCGCCGTAGCCGGCCGGTTCGTGCATTTGATCGCGCATCTGTTCGCGCTTGTGCCCCTGGCCACCGGCCCAGTCGGGCTTTTCGGCCCAGCTTGAGGCGGTGACGACGCTGGCGCACAGCGCCATGGCGGCAATCTTGGCAAAACTCATGATCTTTCTCCCCAGGTGTTCATCGGGCAGGATCATTAGGCCGCAATTGCCGTCCCGCTTCAAGGCCGACGCGGGTGCGGCAGTGGCGCAGTCTGGCTTCAGTCGTGGCCCAGGGCCTGCAGCACGCGCTTGAAGGCCGCGAGGTCGGCCTCGGCGATCTGGCCGAGCTTGTCCTTCATGTAATGGTTGGCTGAGCCAGCGATGGCGGCCTGGCGCTCGCGTCCGCTCGTGCTGAGCTCGACCCGCCCGTCACCGCAGGCGCACACCAGCCCTTGCTGCTCCAGTCCGGCCAGTCCGTCGGCGACTTCTTCCGACTCCAGATAGGTGGCGCGGGCCAGTTCGGCCGGATCGCAGGCGCCCTCGCGCAGTCGGTTGACCAGGCGCGACATCGGCATGTCCAGGCCCAGCGCCTGCCGGTGCGAGTCGAAGTCCAGCGACAGGCGCTGGCTGGCGTAGATCAGCTGGCGCAGCAGCTCGGCGTCCGACAGTTCGGTCGCGGCGCTCTGGTCGCTGGGCGGGGCGGCTTCGGCCAGCGCCGGGTGTTCCTGAGCCACGCCGTAATGCCCCTGGGTGAACAGCAGCGGCGCGCCCTCGAAGCGGGCGTAGCGCTCGACATGGCCGACCAGGATCAGGTGGTCGCCGCCCTCGTGCACCTGCTCGAGCCGGCATTCGAGATGGGCGATCGCGCCCTCGATCAGCGGCGCGCCCTGCAGGCCGGCCTGCCAGCGCGCGCGCTCGAAGCGCTCCGGGTGCGAGGAGCCGAACAGCTGCGAGAGTTCGACCTGGTCGTCAGCCAGTACGCTGACCGCGTAATGGCCGGCTTGCAGGAAATCCTGTGCGCTGGAGGATTCGCGCCGGATCGACCACAGCACCAGCGGCGGTGCCAGCGAGACTGCCGCGAAGGAGTTGACCGCCATGCCGACCAGGCGTTCGCCGTTGCGCGCGGTCACGACCGTCACGCCGGTCGGGAACTGGCCCAGGCAGCGTCGCAGCGCGCGGGCGTCGGCTGCCGGATCGCCGGCTTCGATCAGTGCGCGTGCCGTGACGCAGGGCGCCGTCGCTTCGCTGGACAAATTTGCGCTGGCCTGGCTCATCTGGTGGTCTTTGGCTTGAGGGGTGAAAGGGGAGGGCATCATAGCGGTTAGTCGATTTCCCTCGCCACCCTGTTGCTGTCGGCACGAGTGCTCAGACCTGGGGCGGGCGCCAGCACCGGGCCGGCCGGGCGCGGCTTGGACCTGACATTAATGGCATATTTCACTGATTTTTGCTGCCCCGATTTGCTAAAATAGGAAGCATGTGCAGAAAAGCCTTGGTAATCGCGCCTGTCTTGCCGCCCTGTGGCCAGGGTCAGGATTGTCATGCCCCGGCCCTGGGCGATGGTTACGCTGCGCCAGCTGAAGGCGGCCAGACATGATGTCGGGCCGCAAGACCTGGTTGCGCTTTGCGCTGCCCCTGCTGGCGCTCACGCTGCTGATCGTGCTGGTCGGTGCCTTTGGCTATCGCTACCTGAGCCAGCAGGTGCGCGACGAAACCCATCGCACCCTGGCGGTGATCGCCGAGCAGAAGCGCCAGCAGATCGAGGATTCGCTGGCCGAGCGGCGGCTCGACGCCGAGCTGTATTTCTCCGGTCACTCGCAGCTCGAGTTGCTGTTCGAGCAATGGTTGCGCAGCGGGCGCCGGGATGCCGTGCTGCGCGAGCAGATCAAGGGCCGGATGGCCGAGCTGGCCCGCGTGCGCGCCTGGGAAGGGCTGGCCGTGCTCGACCCGCGCGGCGGCATGATCCTGTCGGTGGGCGATGTGCGGCACCTGCAGTTGTCCGAGCGGGCACGCGACATCGCGCGCCAGCCCCGCATCGAGCTGGTTGACTTGCAGCGCCAGGCCGGTGGCGCGACCCATTACGGCCTGCTCGCGCCGATGGGCCGCCCGGGCCAGTCGCCGCTGGGCATCGTCTATGTCAGCTGGCGTGCCGATCGCGACCTCTATCCGCTGGTCGAATCCTGGCCGGTGCCGACCCAGACCGCCGAAACCTATCTGGTGCGGCGCGAAGGCGAGCGGGTCATGTTCCTGACGCCGTTGCGCCATCGGCGTGATGCCGCGCTGGTCTTGAGTCAGCCGCTGAGCACGCCCGACCTGCCGGCCGCACGCGCGGTCAAGGGCGAGCGCGGCATCATTGCCGGCGGGCGCGACTACCGCCGCCAGCCGGTGCTGGCCTATTCCGCCGCCGTGGCCGGCAGTTCCTGGCTGATGATTGCCGAGATCGACGAGGTCGAGGCCTATGCCGGCGTGCGCACCCTGTCCTGGGTCGTGGCCCTGGTCATGGGGCTGGGGCTGCTGCTGGTCTACAGCGCCGGCTACCAGGCCTGGCGCCGCGACCGCCAGGCGCAGCAGCTGGCCTTGCTGCAGGCCCAGCGCGCGGCCGAGGCGCGCTTTCGCGTCATGTTCGAGCAGGCCGCGCTCGGCGCGGTGCTGGTCGATGCGCGCGACGGCAGCATCGTCGAGGCCAATGCCCGCTTTGCCGAGATGCTCGGGCGCAGTGCGGCCGAACTCGAAGGCCAGGATCCGCTGCAGTTCACCCATCCGGACGATGTCGCCGACAGCCGCGCCGGCATGGCCCGGCTGCTGGCGGGCGAGGTCTCCAGCCTCAAGCTGGTCAAGCGCTATCTGCGGCCCGACGGGGCGCTGGTCTGGGCCAGCCTGAGCGGTGCGCCCGTGCAGGAGGGGCCGGGGCCGCAGCGCCCCGCGCTCTGCCTGGTGCTGGTGGAGGATGTCACCGAGCGGCGCCAGATCGAGGAGCGGCTGCGCATCAGCCAGGAGCGGCACCGCCTGATTGCCGAGAACGCGATCGACGTGATCGTGACGCTCGACATCAACGGCCGCTACACCTATGTCAGTCCCTCGGTCGAGAAGCTGTGCGGCTACCCGGCCGATGAGGTCATGCGCCAGAGCCTCGACCAGTTGCTGACGCCGGCCTCGAGCCAGACCGTCCAGGCCTATTTCCAGTCGCTGCGCGAGCGCCAGGCCGCCGGGCTGCCGCTCGAGAGCTTCCGGGCCGAGATCGAGCAGCGGCACAGGTCCGGCGCCACGATCTGGGCCGAGATCATGATCAGCCCGCTGGTCAGCGCCGACGGCCGCTTCGTCGAGGTGCTGGGCGTGGCGCGCGACATCAGCGAGCGCAAGCGCTACGAGCACGAACTGCAGCAGGCCTACGACGATGCCGAGGCGGCCAATGCCGCCAAGAGCGAATTCCTGGCCCACATGAGCCACGAGATCCGCACCCCGATGAATGCGGTGCTCGGGCTGGCCCAGGTGCTCGAGCGCGAGCCGCTCTCGGGCCAGCAGCGCGAGATGGTCGAGCGCATCCGCAGCGCCGGCCAGTCGCTGCTGGCCATCCTCAACGATGTGCTCGACCTGTCCAAGATCGAGGCCGGCCAGCTGCGCCTGGAGCCGCGACCGTTCGAGCTCGCCGCGCTGCTGGCCAATGTCGACAGCCTGATGGGCCAGGCCGCCCGCTCCAAGGGCCTGAGCCTGCAGTTGCAGGGCCCGCAACCCGAGCCCGGCACCTTGCTCGGCGACGGGCTCAGGCTCGAGCAGATCTTGCTCAACCTGCTGGGCAATGCGGTCAAGTTCACCGAGCAGGGGCAGGTCGAGCTGCGCGTGCGCGTGACCGAGCAGGAGCCCGCCAGCCTCTGGCTGCGCTTCGAGGTCATCGACAGCGGCATGGGCATCGCGCCCGAGGCGCTCGAGCGGCTGTTCTCGCCCTTCACCCAGGCCGATGCCGGCATCGGCCGGCGCTTTGGCGGCACCGGGCTGGGCCTGTCGATCTGCAAGCGGCTGGTCGAGCTGATGGGCGGCGAGATCGGCGCCGAGAGCCAGTCCGGCCAGGGCAGCAACTTCTGGTTCGAGCTGCCGTTCGAGCGCACCGCGCTGGCCTGCGAGCCTTCGATCCGACGCGCGCCACCCGGGCCTGCTGCCCCGCGCCTGGTCGGCGCGCATATCCTGGTGGTCGACGACAGCGCGATGAACCGGGACCTGGTCGAGCGCGCGCTGCAGCTCGAGGGCGCTACCTCGACCCTGGCGGCCGATGGTCAGCAGGCGTTGCAGCGGCTCAGGTCGAGCCCGGCCGCCTTCGACGCGGTGCTGATGGACATCCAGATGCCGGTGCTCGACGGCCTGAGCGCGACCCGCCTGATACGCAGCGAACTCGGCTTGCGCGAGCTGCCGGTGATCGCCTTCACTGCCGGCGTGCGCGAGGAGCAGCAGGCCGCCGCGCGCGCGGCCGGCGCCAACGAGGTGCTGCCCAAGCCGATGGACCTCGAGCAGATGGTCACGCTGCTGTGCGACTGGATCCGGCCCCGGTCGCCAGGCTGCGCCACCGAAGCCTTGCGCCCGCCCTCGCTGGCGCCCAGCGGGCCCATGCTCGCTGCCTTGCCAGCGCCGGCTGCCAGCGCACCACCGGCAAACGCCAGCCCAGGCGCAGCGAAGCCGGTCAAGGCCACGGGTTTTCCGGTCATCGCCGGCCTCGACAGCGAGCGCGCCGCGCAGCGCCTGGGCGGCGACCGCGAGATCTTCCTCGACCTGCTCGCGATGTTCGTCGCCGAGCATCGCGACGCCGTGCGCCAGGTCCGGGGCGAGCTCGCGCGTGGCGAGCGCGAGGCCGCTGCGCGCCGCATGCATACCCTGCGCGGCAGCGCCGGTTTCCTGTGCGCGACCGGGCTGATGCAGTCGGCCGCCACGCTCGAGGAGGCGATCGACCGCGGCCAGGAGGAGCTGGAGCCGGCGCTGGAGGCGCTCGAGCGCGCGATCGCCGCTCTGGTCGGGGCCAGCGCGCCCTGGCGCTGAGCGGTGGCTGGCGCCGTGCCAAGCGCCGGCTTTGGCCTGCGGCGCCGACCTATACTCCTGCTCCATGCCGCCCTCCGCCCGACTTCAGCGCCTGTTCCCCTTCCTGGCCTGGCCGCGGCCTGATGCGCAGTTGCTGCGCAGCGAGGCGCTGGCCGGTCTTGCGGTCGGCCTGATGGTGATCCCGCAGGGGGTGGCCTATGCGGTGCTGGCCGGCATGCCGCCGGTCACCGGTATCTACGCCTCAATGCTGCCGGCCTTGCTGGCGGTGCTGTTCAGCGCCTCGACCCGGCTCTCGGTCGGCCCGACCGCGCTGAGCTGCCTGCTGGTGGCCGCTTCGCTCGGCGGCCTGGCCGAACCCGGCAGCGCGCGCTGGGTCGAGCTCGCGGTCTGGCTGGCGCTGCTGTCGGGACTGCTGCAGATCGCGCTGGGCTGGCTGCGCTTTGGCTGGCTGCTCAATGTCGTCAGCGCGCCAGTGCTGATGGCGTTCACCCAGGCCGCGGCGCTGCTGATCATTGCCTCGCAGTTGCGCGACTTGCTCGGCATCCAGCTTGCCTGGCGGCAGTGGCTGCAGTCGCCCGGCCTGCATGGGCCGTCGCTGGCCTTCGGCCTCGGCAGCTTCGCGCTGCTGCTGCTGTCGCGGCGCTGGAAGCCGGCCTTTCCCTCGGTATTGCTGATCGTGCTGGCCAGCGCCGGCCTGTCCTGGGGCCTGGACTTCGAGGCCGGCGGCGGGCGCGTCGTGGGCGCACTGCCGCAGGGCCTGCCCGCGCTCTACTGGCCGTCCTGGCCCGGCCTCGAAACCCTGGCCCAGCTGCTGCTGCCGACCCTGGTCATCACCCTGGTCAGCTTTCTCGAGACCGCTTCCAGCGCCAAGGTCGACAGCGAGCGCCAGGGCAAGCGCTGGAACCAGAACCAGGACCTGATCGGGCAGGGACTGGGCAAGATCGCCGCTGCCCTCAGCGGTGCCTTCCCGACCAGTTCCTCCTTCTCGCGTTCGGCGCTCAACCTCTATGCCGGTGCGCGCACCGGTTGGGCCACGTTGTTTTCGGTGCTGGTGGTGTTGCTGGCGCTGCTGCTGTTCACGCCGGTGCTGCGCCATGTGCCGCAGGCGGTGCTGGCCGCGATCGTGCTGGTCGCCGTGCTGGGCCTGGTCAGGCCGCGCGAATTCCTGCGCCTGTGGCGCATCTCGCGGGTCGAGGCCTGTACCGCCGGCGCCACCTTCGCGATCACGCTGCTGTCGGCCCCCGAGCTGCACTGGGGCGTGCTGGCCGGGGTGCTGATGGCGCTGAGCCATTTCGTCTACCAGCGCCTGCATCCGCGCATCATCGAGGTCGGCCAGCACCCCGACGGCAGCCTGCGCGACCGCCATCTCTGGCAGCTGGCGCCGCTGGCGCCGGAGACCTATGCGCTGCGCATGGACGCGGCGCTGGACTTCGCCGCGGCGGCCGAGTTCGAGCGCGCGATCGTCGAGTCGCTGGCGCGCCAGCCCGACATCCGCCATGTCTGCCTGTTCGCCCAGGCCATCAACCGGATCGATGCGACCGGCGTCGACACCTTCGCCAAGCTGCGCGGCCAGCTCGGCGTGCGCGGCATCACGCTGCACCTGAGCGGGGTCAAGCTGCCGGTCGAGACCGCGTTGCGGCGCGCCGGCGCCCTCGAGGCCGGGCCTTGGCTGGTCGAATACCGCACCGACGCCGAGGCGCTGGCCGCCTTGGCCCGTCTGGCGGTGCTGCCCGACGATATCGCCGCTGCGGCGATCTGAGACGGGTCATCGCATGGACCTGACGCAACCGATCACCCCTGCCGGGCAGAACCATCGTGTGCTGCTGCGCATGGGCTGGGCCTTGGTGGCGCTGCTGCTGCAGCTGCTGCTCGGCACGCTGGGCTTCCTGTATTTCGGGCAGGAAGGCACCGAACCCTTCGATGCCTTCTACATGACGGCGATCACGATCACCACCGTGGGCTACGGCGAAGTGGTTGACCTGGCGCATACCGATGCGGGTCGACTGTTCGCGGCCTTCGTGTCCTTTGCGGGTTTCGGCACGCTGACCTTCATCTTCTCCAGCCTGACCGTCTTCTTTCTCGAAACCGATCTCAACGAGGCGCTGCGCCGACGCCGCATGGAAAAAGCCATACTCAAGCTCAAAGACCATTACATCCTGTGCGGTTTCGGCCGCGTCGGCCGCAACGTCGCGACCGAGCTGATCGTCACCGGTCACCGCTTCGTCGCGATCGAGCCCAATGCCGACGAGCTCGGGCGCTTCCTCGAGCGCCAGCCCGGCCTGCTCTATATCCAGGGCGACGCCTCTGACGACGACCTGCTGCTGCGCGCCGACCTGGCCGATGCGCGGGGCCTGTTCGCGGTCACGGGCGACGACAGCCGCAACCTGATGATCTGCCTGACCGTGCGCCAGCTCAACCCGACCGTGCGCATCGTCGCGCGCTGCCACGAGATGCGCAACGCCGACAAGATGCGCAAGGCCGGTGCCGATGTGGTGGTATCGCCCGACTTCACCGGTGGCATGAGCATTGCCTCCTCGATGATCCGGCCGCATGTGGCGTCCTTCTTCGACGAGATGCTGCGCTCCGAGCTCAATACCCGGATCGAGGAAGTGCCCGTGCCCGCGGGCTGGACGCCGTGCCGCCTGTCCGAGCTCGGCCGGCGCAGCGCCAGCCACATGCTGCTGGGGGTGCGCCTCGATGGCCGGCTCGAACTCAATCCCGGTGACGATTTCTGGCTCGAGCCCGGCCAGATCCTGCTGATCATGGCGGACGCCGCCGGCCGCCAGGCGCTCGAGCGCCACCTGGCCGGCACCGATTCAGTCTGATTCGAGCCGCCGGGCGCCCAGGCGCTCGCTGATCTCCTGCGTCGCCTGCCTGAGCCTCAGCGCCTGCGCGCTGGCGGGCCCGAGCTGCATGCTGGCAGTCGGCCCGATCGCCGCGATCACCAGCGCCAGCCGGCCGAAGCCGTCAAACACCGGCGCCGCCAGTCCGCTGATGCCCAGATGCAGCTCGTCCTGCACCCGGCTGATGCCGCCCTGGCGCACGGCCTGCAATTCGGCCGCGAAGCCGGGCTCGTCCAGCGCGCCGGCATGGCCCTCGCGCGCCAGCGCCAGCGCGACTTCCTCGGCCGGGCGCAAGGCCGCGAACACCTTGCCGGTGGCGGTGTAGCGCATCGAGGCCGCGCTGCCGTGGCGCATCGAGATATGCACTGGCGTCGGCCCTTCCTCGACCCGGATGATGATCGGTGACTGTCCGCCCCAGACCGCCGCCGACACCGTGCAGCCGAGCTTGTGCGCCAGCCCCGGCAGGGCGGCAATGGCCAGCCGGACCGGGTCCACCTGCTGCAAGCTGATCAGGCCCAGCTGCATTGCCAGCGGCCCCAGGCCGTAGTGGCCGCTGGCCGGGTCCTGCTCGATCAGGCCCAGCTTGCCAAAGCTCACCAGGTAGGGGTGCGCCTTGGCCGGCGTCATCTCGGCCTCGCGCGCGAGGTCCTTCAATGCCATGCGCCGTCCGGTGTGCGCCAGCGCCTTGAGCAGCTGGCCGCCGACCTCGACGCTCTGGATGCCGCGCGAGGTGCGGGTTTCGCCCTCATCGTGGCTGGCGGTGTCGCTGGCGGCAGGCGGTTTTTGCGGGGCGGGAGTTCTGACCATGAGGGCTATTGTCCCAGCAGAAGGCAGGGCTGCCGCAGCAGTCAAGGGTTTTCACCTAAGCGAATTTGTTTGTCAATGGCGAATATTCTGGCTACCATGGCGGCTAGTCATTTCGTTAAACCAGTTCGTCATTGACGAATTTCAACCCGGAACCGCCATGAGCAGCAAGACCTTCGCCTCCGCCGCCGACCTCGAGGAAAAGAAAATCACCTTCCAGAAGTTGTCCGAGCATGCCTACGCCTACACCGCCGAGGGCGACCCGAACACCGGCATCATCATCGGCGACGACGCCGTGATGGTGATCGACACCCAGGCCACGCCCGTGATGGCGCAGGACGTGATCCGCCGCATCCGCGAAGTCACCGACAAGCCGATCAAGTACGTGGTCATGAGCCACTACCACGCGGTGCGCGTGCTGGGCGCTTCCGCCTACATGGCCGAAGGCGGCGAGCAGATCATCGCCAGCCGCGACACCTACGACCTGGTGGTCGAGCGCGGCGAGTTCGACAAGGCCAGCGAGATCGGTCGCTTCCCGCGCCTGTTCCAGAACGTCGAGAGCGTGCCCGATGGCCTGACCTGGCCGACCATGACCTTCGAGGGCAAGATGTCGATCTGGCTCGGCCAGCTCGAAGTCCAGCTGATCCAGCTCGGCCGCGGCCACACCAAGGGCGACACCGTGGCCTGGATTCCGTCCGAGAAGATCCTGTTCTCGGGCGACCTGGTCGAGTTCGATGCCACCCCCTACGCCGGCGACGCCTACTTCAAGGACTGGCCGCAGACGCTCGACAACGTCGCGGCGCTCCAGCCCGAAAAGCTGGTGCCCGGCCGTGGTGCTGCACTGACCACCCCTGAGCAGGTGCAAGCCGGCCTGAGCGGCACGCGCGACTTCATCCGCGATCTGTATGAGAGCGTGCAGGCCGGTGCCGCCGCCGGCAAGGACCTGCGCGCGGTCTACCAGGAGACCTTCGCCAAGCTGAGCCCCAAGTACGGCCACTGGGTCATCTTCAACCACTGCATGCCGTTCGACGTGACCCGCGCCTATGACGAGGCCACCCAGTACACCGATCCGCGCATCTGGACCGCCGAGCGCGACCGCCAGATGTGGATCGCGCTCGAAGGCTGATGCCTGACGCGCGGGCTCCTTGAGCAGCCCGCGCTGAGTTCCGATACCCCCGCCTCCGGCAGCGTCTGGCGCAGCCGGCAGGGCGGAGCTTTGCCAAAAAGTCCGGCCATCGCCCCGGTGGCCTCCATCCCAGCAGAGACAACACATGAAACGCGAAGACCTTTCCCGCCATCCCTTCCGTGGCGACGGCGCTCAGGTGCAGGCAATCGAGTTCGCCTACCAGCGCTCGCCCGACCAGGACGCCGATCGTCCGGTCCACCATCCGGTCGTGATCGTCGGCGCCGGCCCGGTCGGCCTGACGCTGGCGCTCGACCTGGCCCAGCGCGGCCAGCGCGTGCTGCTGCTCGACAACGACCACCGGCTGTCGATCGGCTCGCGCGCGCTGTGCTTTGCCAAGCGCACGCTCGAGATCTGGGATCGCCTGGGCGTCGGCACGCCGATGGTCGACAAGGGCGTGTCCTGGAACGTCGGCAAGGTCTTCTTGCGCGAGCAGCAGCTGTACCAGTTCAACCTGCTGCCCGAGGACGGCCACGAGCGCCCGGCCTTCATCAACCTGCAGCAGTACTACTGCGAGGCCTATCTGGTCGAGCGCTGCCTGCAGTTGCCCAATATCGAGATCCGCTGGGACAACAAGGTTGCCGCCATCGAGACCCGCGACGACGGCGCGCTGCTCAGCATCGAGACCCCCGAGGGTGGCTACCAGATCGACGCCGGCTGGGTGCTGGCCTGCGACGGCTCGCGCTCGACCCTGCGCCAGCTGATGGGTCTGGAGAGCAAGGGCCGCATCTTCCATGACCGCTTCCTGATCGCTGACGTCAAGATGACGGCTGATTTCCCGACCGAGCGCTGGTTCTGGTTCGACCCGCCGTTCCATCCGAACCAGTCAGTGCTGCTGCACCGCGAGCCCGACAATGTCTGGCGCATCGACTTCCAGCTCGGCTGGGACGCCGATCCCGAGCTGGAAAAGAAGCCCGAGCACATCATCCCGCGCGTCAAGGCGCTGCTCGGCAAGGATGTCGACTTCACGCTCGAGTGGGCCAGCGTCTACACCTTCGCCTGCCTGCGCATGGACCAGTTCGTGCATGGCCGGGTGGTGTTCGCGGGCGACTGCGCGCATGGCGTCTCGCCGTTTGGCGCGCGCGGTGCCAACAGCGGCGTGCAGGATGCCGACAACCTGGCCTGGAAGCTCGATTGGGTGCTCAAGGGCCGCGCCGGCGTCGAGCTGCTGCAGAGCTACGGCCCCGAGCGCGAGTACGCGGCCGACGAGAACATCTGCAACTCGACCCGCGCCACGGACTTCATCACGCCCAAGAGCGAGATCAGTCGCCTGTTCCGCGACGTCACGCTGGGGCTGGCCCGCGAGCACGAGTTCGCCCGCCGCCTGGTCAACAGCGGGCGCCTGTCGGTGCCGGCCACGCTGCATGGCTCCCCGCTCAACACGCCCGATGGCGACAGCTTTGCCGGCAAGATGGTGCCGGGCGCGCCGCTGACCGATGCCCCGGTGCAACGCGCCGACGGCCAGGCCAGCTGGCTGCTGCGCGAGACCGCCGCCGACTTCACGCTGCTGGTGTTCGGCGAGCCGCCTGAATGGACGCAAGCCCTGGAGCATGTCCAGACGATCTCGATCGGCCGCGACCTGATCGATGTGCAAGGCCTGGTGGCCCAGCGCCTGGACGCGACGCCCGGCAGCGCCTACCTGATCCGCCCGGACCAGCATGTGGCGGCCCGCTGGCGCCAACCGAGCGAAGCCGGTGTGCGTGCCGCACTGGCCACCGCCACCGCCCAGTCCCGCGCCGCCGTCACCGCCTGAACCGAAAGGAAACCAGAGATGCTGAACACCCAAGTCACAACACTGCCCTACGACGACATGTACGAGGCGCTGATCGAAGCCCACCAGGGCCTGAGCACCGAGCAAAGCCATGTCATGAACGCGCGTCTGGTGCTGCTGCTGTCCAACCACATCGGCGACCTGGCCGTCCTCAAGCAGGCCTATCAGCTTGCGCGCGGCCAGGACGCTGCGGCCTCGCAGCAGCCACAGGCCGGCAAGCGCGCCATCACGCCGGTGGCGCCAACGCATGCGGCCTGACTGGCTCTGAGCAGGTCAGATCAGATCTGTACGGGGTAGGTCTGCTGCTGACCTGCCCTGTGCTAACTTGAGTAGCAACAAAAAACCCGGCTCGAGGCCGGGTTTGGTCATGCATTGATTTTTCAGAATAAGGTGACGAGCCTTGACCCCGGCACTGGCTCCGCGGTTAGGGCTGCTTGGTTCCCCACCTGACCCGGTTGGCCGCTTCCCCATGCGGGAAGGCCCGTCATGTGCGATTGTAGCCTGAATCAGTCGCCCATCACCAGGCCCTCACGCCGCGGGTCGGCACCGCCGAAATATCCGCCCGGCACCCGCTCGATCGCTTGCAGGCCGCTGGTCATGTCGCTTTCCCGGATCTCGTGGCCGCGCGCCTTCAGCGCTTCGAGGGTGGCAGCGGGGAAGCGCCTGGCTTCGAGCAGGGTCGGACCGTTGACCGAGCCGAAGTTGGGCAGGTCGATCGCATGCTGTGCATTCAGGCCCCAGTGCAGCCGGCTCCACAAGATCTTGGCGGTGTAGTGGATGATGAGGGCGCCGCCTGGGCTGCCGCCGCTCATCAGCAGCCGCCCGTCAGCCTGGTCGAACACCAGGGTCGGCGCCATCGACGAGCGCGGTCGCTTGCCCGGCTCGACGCGGTTGGCAACCGGCCGGCCCTGGGCATCGCGCGGCGTGAAGCTGAAGTCGGTCAGCTCGTTGTTGAGCAGGAAGCCATTGACCATCTGGCGCGAGCCGAAGGCATCCTCGATCGTGCTGGTCATGGCGACGGCACGCCCCTGCGCATCGATGATGCTGATGTGGCTGGTGCCGTATTCCGGCTGCTCGGGCATGGGGGCGAAGCTGGTCAGCAGGCCTTGCGGGCGGCCGGGCTGGGCCAGCTTCATCGACCGGGGACCGATCAGCTGCGCACGCTGGGCCAGGTAGTCGGGCGAGAGCAGGCTGAGCCAGGAGCCGGCGGGAGGTGCGGCGAAATCCGGGTCGGCGACATATTGCGCCCGATCCGCGAATGCCAGCCTGGCCGCTTCGGTGTAGCCATGCAGCCAGTCGGCGGATGGCAGGCCGTCGCGGCCCAGCGGCAGTTCGGCGCCCGCCGTCTGCTGCAGGATGCCCAGGATCTGGCCGATCGCGAGGGCGCCTGAACCCGGCGGCGGAAAACCGCAGATCCGGTAGACCTTGGCCGGTGGCACCGCATGGTCGAAGCACAGCGCCTCGCGCTGGCGCGGCTGGTAGCCGGCCAGGTCGGCCAGGCTCAGCAGGCCCGGGTTGCTCGGGTGCGAGCGCACCTTGTCGACCATGGCCTGGGCCACCGGTCCCTGGTGCAAGGCCTTGGAGCCATGGGCTGCGATGTCCCGCAGCAGCCGGGCCAGCTCGGAATTCTTCAGCCGATGCCCGACCGGCCAGGGCTGGCCCTGCTCGTCGTAGAAGTAGGCGGCCGCGACCGGGTCCTTCCTGAGGTGCGGGTCCGCCGCCAGCAGCTGGTGCAGCCGGGGGCTGACCCGAAAGCCCTGTTCGGCCAGCGTGATGGCGGGCTGGAACAGGCTGGCCCAGGGTAGCTGGCCGTGTTGCCGGTGCGCCAGCTCCAGCATGCGCAAGGTGCCGGGCACGCCGACCGAACGCCCGCCGACCACGCCCTCGCTGAAGGCCATCGGCTGGCCGTCGGGCTTGAGGAACAGCTGCTCGTCGGCAGCAGCCGGTGCGGTTTCGCGGCCATCGTAGGCCTGGACCGACCGGCCGTCGAAGTGCAGCAGGAAGGCGCCGCCGCCCAGGCCGCTGGACTGGGGTTCGACCAGGGTCAGCACCATCTGTACCGCAACGGCGGCGTCCAGCGCGCTGCCGCCGGCCTTGATGACCTGGTAGCCGGCGTCGGTCGCCAGCGGGTTGGCGGCGGCGACGGCAAAGCGGCTGCTCTGCCAGCCGGGTTTTTCCGTGTAGCCGGATTGGCCCTCGGGCTGATGCGGAGCCTGGTAGGGCAAGCCGAGCGCCGGGCCGGGCGCCAGGCTGCTGCAAGCCGCCAGCAGGCTGGCTGACAGCAGGGCGAGCAGGCGGGGCGGGGTGGAAAATCGCATCGGGTCTCCTGTTTATTGTCCCTGGCGGGTGATGCCGCGCATTTTCACTTCGAAGACCGGAGTCGCCCAGACCTTAGAATCGCCGCCATGTCTTACGTTGTCCTGGCCCGCAAATACCGCCCGAAGAACTTCGCCGAAATGGTGGGGCAGGAGCATGTGGTGCAGGCGCTCGGCAATGCGCTGACCACCCAGCGCCTGCATCATGCCTACCTGTTCACGGGTACGCGCGGGGTCGGCAAGACCACGGTCTCGCGCATCCTGGCCAAGTCGCTCAACTGCACCGGAGCGGACGGGCAGGGTGGCATCACGGCCCAGCCCTGCGGCGTCTGCGATGCCTGCCGCGACATCGACGCCGGCCGCTTCATCGACTACACCGAGCTCGATGCGGCCTCGAACCGCGGCGTCGACGAGGTCCAGGCCCTGCTCGAGCAGGCGGTCTACAAGCCGGTGCAGGGGCGCTTCAAGGTCTTCATGATCGACGAAGTGCACATGCTGACCAACACCGCCTTCAACGCGATGTTGAAGACGCTGGAGGAGCCGCCCGAGTACCTCAAGTTCGTGCTGGCGACCACCGATCCGCAGAAGGTGCCGGTCACGGTGCTGAGCCGCTGCCTGCAGTTCAACCTGCGCCCGATGGCGCCCGAGACCGTGTTCGAGCATCTGGGTCAGGTGCTGGCGTCCGAAGGCGTGGCGTCCGAGCCGATGGCGCTGCGCCTGCTGGCGCGTGCCGCGCGCGGCTCGATGCGCGACGCGCTGAGCCTGACCGACCAGGCGATTGCCTTCGGCGCTGGCCAACTGCAGGAAGCCACCGTGCGCCAGATGCTGGGCGCAGTTGACCGCAGCCATGTGTTCGCGCTGATCGGCGCGCTGGCCGCTGGCGACGGTCGCACCGTGGTCGAGACCGTCGATGCGCTGCGCCTGAACGGCTACAGCGCGGCCTCGACGCTGGAGGAAATGACCGGCGTGCTGCAGCGCATGGCTGTGGCGCAGCAGGTGCCGCAGTCGATCAGCCGCGCCGAGCCCGAGATGGCCGAGCTGCTGGCGCTGGCCCAGGCGCTGCCGCCCGACGAGACCCAGCTGCTCTACAGCCTGTGCCTGCACGGACGCGGCGAGCTGGGCCTGGCGCCCGACGAATATGCCGCGCTGACCATGGTGCTGCTGCGACTGCTGGCCTTCAAGCCGGCCGGCGCGGCTGAAAAAAAAACTCTGAAGTCGGCTGAGCCGGCCGCCGTGCAGCCTGTCCCGGCTGCAGCTGTGCCTGTGCCTGCAACGGCGCTGGCTACGGGCATGGCTACGCTTCCCCAGTCAGATGTCGCACCGCGGGTTGCTCCCGTCTTGATGTCCGCACCGGCCCCTGTAGCGACTTCTGCACCCGCATCTGTACCGGCTGACCGCCGTCCCTCGCCGGCTGTCCAGCCAGCGCCCACAGTGCCCGTGATGGCGGTCCCCAAGGCGGCGCCGACTCCGATCTACCACGCTCCCGCTTCATCGGCGCCATCCATGCCCCCGGTCAGGGCCGCCGCGCGCCCGGGTCCCAGGCCTGCGCCAGCACCGGCCATGGACGATGGCTGGAGCAGTGCCTACGGCTCCGATGTCGAATTCGACGCCGAGGCCGAACTCGATGCCATGCTGAATGCGGCACCGGCACCGGCACCGGCACGCTACGAGTCGGCGCCAGCCCGGCCAGCCAGCCCGGCCCCAGCCGTCGCCGCCAGTGCCAGTGCCGCCAGTGCCGCGCCACAGCCTCAGTCACAGTCACAGTCACAGCCTCAGTCACAGCAGCCAGAGCGGCCGCAGCCGCAGCAGCAGGCCGCGCCGGTCATACCGGCCGCACCAGGCGCTGAAGCCGATTTCTGGTTCCAGACCGTCATGGCCCTGTCCGAGTCGGAAGTCATTATGGCGCTGGTGCGCGAGTTGGCGCTGCAGTCCGAGCTGATCGCGCGCACGGCCGACGAATGGCAGCTGCGTTCGGCCAACGCCTCGCTGCTGCAGTCGGCCGCGCGCGAGCGGCTGCAGGCGGCGCTGGTCCAGGCCGGCCATGCGGTACGGCTGCGCATCGAGCTTGGCGAAACCGTCGATACGCCGGCCCGGCGTCTGGCCGCTGCCGCCGCCGAGCGCCAGCGCCAGGCCGATGCCACCATGACGCAAGACCCCTTCGTGCAGGCGATGCTGCGCGACTTTGGCGGCAAAATCGTGCCTGGCAGCATCAAACCGATCTGATTCCCACTTTCAAAACACCCAAGGAAAACACATGTTCAACAAAGGACAACTCGCCGGCCTGATGAAAAAGGCCCAGACGATGCAGGAAGACCTCAAGCGCGCGCAGGACGAGCTCGGCAACATTGAGGTCAGCGGCGAGTCCGGTGCCGGCCTGGTCAAGGTCCTGATGACCTGCAAGCATGACGTCAAGCGCGTCACGATCGACCCCAGCCTGCTGGCCGAGGACAAGGACATGCTGGAAGACCTGGTCGCTGCCGCCTTCAACGCCGCCGTGCGCAAGGCCGAGGAGACCAGCACCGAGAAGATGGGCAAGATCACGGCCGGCATGCCGAGCCTGCCCGGCGGCATGAAGTTCCCGTTCTGACCGGTGGGGCGGTGAGCCAGGCCCAGACCCAGTCCCTCGATGCCCTGGTGCGCGCCTTGCAGCGCCTGCCGGGCGTGGGCGTCAAGTCGGCCTCGCGCATGGCCTTCCATCTGCTGCAGCATGACCGCGATGCGGCGCTGCAGCTCGCCCACGCCTTGCAGCAAGCCGTCCAGGGCGTGCGCCATTGCGCGCTGTGCAACACCTTCACCGAGGACGAGGTCTGCCCGACCTGCCTGGACCCGCGCCGTGACGCCGGCCAGTTGTGCGTGGTCGAGACCCCGGCCGACCAGGCCGCGCTCGAGCGCACCGGCGCCTATCGCGGCCTCTATTTCGTGCTGATGGGCAAGCTCAGCCCGCTCGACGGCGTTGGTGCACACGACATCGCGCTGCGCCGCCTGTTCGAGCGCGTGGCCCAGGAGCCGCCGCATGAGGTGCGCGAGCTGATCCTGGCGACCAACTTCACCGCCGAGGGCGAGGCGACCGCGCATGTGATCACGCAGCTGCTCAAGACGCTGCAGGTCAAGGTCACGCGGCTGGCGCGCGGGGTGCCGATCGGCAGCGAGCTCGAATACGTGGACCTGGGCACCATCGCCCACGCACTGGCCGACCGGCGCTGAGTCACGGCGCTGGCTTGGCGCGGGTTTCAGCCTCGGCCGCGATCAGCAGCCAAGGCCGGCCGCTTGATGCCCGGTCGACGCCTGGGCGTCAGCGCTTCTTGCTGTCGAGCGCGACCTTGAGCTCGCGCGAGGACTTGGCCTTGCCGCTGGGCCGCTTGGCCACTGCCACCTTGCTGTCCTTCTTGCCCGGCTTGGCCTTGCCTGCAGCTGCCGTCTCGGCGCTGCGCTCGTTGGCCGCCGCCATCCTGGCTTCGCGCTGCGGCAGCTGCAGCACCAGCTGCTGGCCGGGCTTGAGCTTGGCCTTGGGTGAGAGATCGTTCCAGTCGGCGACCTTGGCCGCGCTGACCCGGTAGCGCTGGGCCAGCTTGGCCAGGGTGTCGCCTTTGCGCGCCTTGACCTGGGTCCGCACCAGGATGATCTCTTCCTTGAGCAGCAACTGGCCATGGTCGGCCAGATGTTCCGGTACATCCATGTCGAGCTTGCCGTTGCGCGGCACCAGCAGGGCCGAGCCAGCCTTGACCAGCATGCGCAGCGGGATCTTGTTGAGCTCGCGCAATTCGCCGGCATCGACCCCATGCTGTTCCGCCGCCTGCGCCACCGTCATGTCGCGCGGTGCCTTCCAGGCGGTCCAGCTCGCCAGCGGGCCGCTGTAGCTCGCCAGCTTGGCCTCGAACTCGGCGGCGTTGTCCCAGGGCAGCAGCACGCTCGGGTTGGCGGCTGCCATGAACATCGGCTTGTTGATCGAGGGATTGAGCTGGCGCAGGTCGCGCTCGGTCACGCCCGCGAGCTCGGCCACCTTGGCCACATCCATGTCGCGCTGGATCGGCACCGCGTCGAAGAAGGGGTGGTTGCCGATCGCCGGCAGCTTGGCACGGAAACGCTCCGGGCGGGCCACGATGTTCTTGATCGCCAGCAGCTTGGGCACGTACTGGCGGGTTTCCTGCGGCAGGTTGATCTCGGTGTAGGAGGTGCCCAGGCCTTGGGCCTGGTTGCGCTTGATCGCCTTGGCCACGTTGCCCTGGCCCCAGTTGTAGGCCGCCAGCGCCAGATGCCAGTCGTTGAACTGGCGGTTCAGCCGCTCGAGGTAGTCGAGCGCTGCGCGGGTCGAGGCCAGCACGTCGCGCCGGTCGTCGCGGAACATGTTCTGCGTCAGGTCGAAATCCTTGCCGGTGGCCGGCATGAACTGCCACATGCCGGCAGCGCTGGCGCTCGAGACCGCCTGCGGGTTGAAGGCGCTTTCGACGAAGGGCAGCAGCGCGAGTTCGGTCGGCATATTGCGCCGTTCGAGCTCCTCGACGATGTGGAACAGGTACTTGTTGCTGCGCGCCGTCATGCGCTCGATGTACTCGGGGCGGGCGGCGTACCACTGCTCGCGCTCGCGCACCTGCTCGTTTTCTAGGTCTTCCATCGCAAAGCCACGCCGGATCCGGTCCCAGAGGTCGGTCGGCACGGTCAACGGTGCGACCGCGCGCAGGCCGATGCCGGGTTCGGTGCGCAGTTCGGACAGGGTCGGATTGCCGCCGCGCCGCGCCTTGAGCAGGTAGGGCGATTCGCCAGACTGTACTGGCGCCTCGAGCTCGGCTGCCTCGTCAGGCGCAGGCAGGCTGGAACAGGCAGACAGGAATATGGCGGTCAGCAAGGGCCACCAGAGTCGGTGTCGGTTCATCGGGTAGGTGGGGGGGAGGCCAAAGATATTGAGATCGCGATTATCGGCCAGGGTTCCCGCCACGCGCATTTTTTAGCGGAAAGCGTTCTTCCACTCGCGCAGCGCCGCAAAGCGTGTCACCTCGTCCTGCGCTGCGGGGTCGCGCTGCGCCAGCGCCGCCAGCAAGGCCGGCTCGCGGCTGCGCAGGAAGGGGTTGATCTGGCGCTCGAGCCCGATGCGGCTCGGCAGCGTGGGCTGGCCGCGCTCGCGCAGCGCCTGGCAATACGCGACATATTGCCCGATCGCCGCATTGCCCGGTTCGACCGCCTGTGCGAAGCGCAGGTTGGACAGGGTGTACTCGTGCGCGCAGCAGATCCGGGTCGAGTCGGGCAGGGCGGCCAGCCGATCCAGCGAGTCCAGCATCTGCGCCGCCGTGCCCTCGAACAGGCGTCCGCAGCCGCCCGAGAACAGCGTGTCGCCGCAAAACAGCAGCGGCCCTCCCGGCGCCTGCGCCACGAAATAGGCGCCATGGCCGGCGGTGTGACCGGGCACCTCGATCAGCTCGAACTCCAGGCCCAGCAGCTTGATACGCTCGCCCGCACCCAGGCGCTGCACCGGTTCGACCGCCGCCGGCAAGGTCTCGGCGGCCGGGCCGTAGACCGCCGCGCCGCTGGCCGCGCGCAATTCGGCCACGCCGCCGGTGTGATCGGCGTGGTGATGCGTCAGCAAGATCGCCTGCAGCTGCAGCCCGTGCTGTTCGAGAAAAGTCAGCACCGGGGCGGCATCGCCCGGATCGACCACTACCGCCTGGCGGCCGTCCTGCAGCAGCCAGAGGTAGTTGTCCTGGAAAGCGGGGATGGGATGGAGCTGGATCATGGGGCAGGGTTCGAGCGGGCTCGATTGGATTTGAGGGGGCGTAGCGGGGATTCAGGCGCCGAGCAGGTAGTCGATTTCCTGCTGGCTGAAGCCCGCGCGCAGCCGGGCCTCCTGGTTGAAGGGCGGGCGTAGCGGCGGCGCCTGGTGCCGTTGCACCAGTTCGCCGTAATGCGTGACCGGGTCCAGGCCCTGGCCGGCGCAGAGCCAGCGGTACCAGCGGTTGCCGATCTCGACATGGCCGACCTCGTCGCGCAGGATGATGTCGAGCAGCGCAACCGCCGCCAGCGCATCGGGCGTGCCGATGCGCCTGAGCTTGGTCTGGATCTGCGGCGTCGCGTCGAGGCCGCGTGCCTCCAGCGTGCGCGGCACCAGCGCCATGCGCGCGGTCACGTCATGCGCCGTGCGCTCGCACATCAGCCAGAGCCCGTCGTGGCCGTCGAAGTCGCCGTAGTCCCAGGGCTGGCCGTCTTCGCGCGGCGGCATGGCGCGCAGGTGGTCGCGCAGCAGGCCGAAGTGATAGGCCTCCTCGGCCGCGACGCGCAGCCAGTCGATGTAGAACTCGCGCGGCATGCCGGCAAAGCGCCAGACCGCGTCGAGCGCGAGGTTGATCGCGTTGAACTCGATGTGGCAGATCGCATGGATCAGCGCCGCGCGGCCTTCGAGCGTGAAGGGCGAGCGCTGCGCGACCTGCTTGGGCATGACCAGGCGCGGCCGCTGCGGCCGGCCGGGCAGGGTGCTGGCAGTGGGCGGCGTCAGCAAGGCCTCGGCATCCAGCGGCAGCTGGGCGGCTGCGGCATGCAACGCGTTGGCCAGTTCGCGCTTGCGCTTGATGTCGGGGCAGCACAGCGCGGCCAGCGCCTGCGCGCGCAGTTCGGGCAAGGCAAGACCTTGCGTAGCGGTTTCCATGGCTTCCATCCTTACAATTCTAGGCATGAGCATCTACCAACTTGACGACCTCGTGCCCGAGGTCGACCCCAGTGCCTTCGTGGCCGACAGCGCGCAGGTGATCGGCGACGTCAACCTGGGCGCCGACAGCAGCGTCTGGTTCGGCACCGTGATCCGTGGCGACTCCGACCACATCCGCGTCGGCGCCGGCAGCAACATCCAGGATGCCAGCGTGCTGCATGCCGACCGAGGCTTCCCGCTCACGATCGGCGAGCGCGTGACCGTCGGCCACCAGGTCATGCTGCACGGCTGCACCATCGGCGACGAGACCTTGATCGGCATTGGCGCGGTGGTGCTCAATGGTGCGAGGATAGGCCGCAATTGCCTGGTCGGCGCCGGTTCGCTGGTGACCGAGGGCAAGGAATTTCCGGATGGCTCGATGATCCTGGGCAGCCCGGCCAAGGTCGTGCGCCAGCTCAGTCCCGAACAGATCGAAGGCCTGCGCCGCAGCGCCGAACATTACATCGCCAACGCCCGCCGCCATCAGGCGGGTCTCGTGAAGCTGGCTTGAGGCTCAAATGACCGAATTGCACAAATCCGAATTGCACAAGTTCCTGTTCGACGGCCTGCCGGTGCGCGGCATGCTGGTGCGCCTGACCGGCTCCTGGCAGGAGGTGCTGCGCCGCCATCGCGAGGGCGGTGGCTATCCACCTGCGGTGACCGAGCTGCTCGGCGAGATGTCGGCCGCCGCCGTGTTGATGCAGGGCAACATCAAGTTCAATGGTGCGCTGGTGCTGCAGGTGTTCGGCGACGGGCCGGTCAAGCTCGCGGTGACCGAGGTCCAGCCCGACTTCAGCTTCCGCACCACGGCCACCGTCAACGGCGAAGTCGCCGACGGCGTGCCGCTGAGCCACATGGTCAACGTCAACGGCCTGGGCCGCTGCGCGATCACGCTCGACCCCAAGGACCGCCTGCCGGGCCAGCAGCCCTACCAGGGCGTGGTGCCGCTCAACGGCGAGCACAACGAGAAGCTCGAGCATTTGAGCGAGGTGCTCGAACACTACATGCTGCGCAGCGAACAGCTCGACACCAAGCTGGTGCTGGCCGCCAATGGCGAGGTTGCCGCCGGTCTGCTGATCCAGCGCCTGCCCGCCACCGGTGCGTCCAATCTGGCCGGCAGCTCGGCGGTGCAGGCCCAGGGCGACGCGATCGGCGAGAACGAGGACTACCACCGGATCGCCACCCTGGCCGCCAGCCTCAAGCCCGAGGAGCTGCTGACGCTCGACGCCGAAACCATCCTGCACCGCCTGTTCTGGCAGGAGGACCTGTTGCGCTTCCAGCCCGAGGATGGCCCGATCGAGCCCCGCTTCGCCTGCACCTGCTCGCGCGAGCGCGTCGCCACCATGCTCAAGGGGCTGGGCGTGGACGAGATCGAGTCCATCCTGGCCGAACGCGGCGAGGTCGAGGTGGCCTGCGACTTCTGCGGCGCGCAATACCGCTTCGACCCGGTCGATGCGGCTC